>Ga0310121_10000019_pt1 | contig 143636 bp, 144 predicted proteins | sample CB27_Tmax_986_MG_FD_203504 | JGI IMG/M metagenome (GOLD analysis project Ga0310121, IMG submission 203504) | Marine microbial communities from Western Arctic Ocean, Canada - CB27_Tmax_986 | ecosystem: Environmental > Aquatic > Marine > Oceanic | place: Canada: Western Arctic Ocean | collected... | reverse complement strand
CAACAACAACCAGAACAATCTCCGGCTAATGCCAACCCTGGACGGCTCCGAGCTGGTTCGGACCGATCGCGTCGGTGCAGACAGCTGGCAGTTCTTCGTGAAGGCTTCGTACCTGGTCCGCTGCTAGGCGACCAGCCGCTCTTCACTCCAGACGGGCTTCTCCGTGCACAACCGGGTCTTCGCTCACCCCCAGTACGGGCGGGATTTCGCGGCTCGGACGAGTCCCCACCTGGACGCCCGAGTGAGATCCGCTCATGAGTCTTCGGCCCACCGCTCCAGATCGGTGGGCTCGATGGGCAAGGGCTGAGGCTCCAACGGACGAAGCTCCCGACCGGAAAGGGCGGGGTGGTCGGGCGCGATCTTCGTGGCACGGAAGACGGCGTAGCCGGCCATGTCTATGGGATGCGGCGGCGAGCCGTCCGGGTTGCGCACGTTGCCCGAGAAGGGTGTCCAGTACTCCCAGACGATCTCACCCGCCGGGGTGACTTCGAAGAAACGACCCTGCGCTCCCGAGCAGATGAGCGTGTGACCGTTCGGCAGCCGCTGAGCACCGGAGATGAAACCGCGCGCGGCACACTCCGCGAGCTCGCCCGTCCGAGGGCAAGTCCATGCTGTCTCTCATCGATGAGGCCGTCAAGGCCTTGCGGCGCCAGCGCTTCCTCGAACAGGTGAACGCCGCGTACGCCACCCTGCGCAACGATTTCCACGCCTGGGAGGAAATCGAAGCCGAGCGCCGGGAGTCGGACGCCACTCTTGCCGACGGGATCGTTGCGGCCGAGGGGCGTGCGCCCTACAAGGCACGGTCACGCGCGGGCAAGAGGCGGAAACGATCGTGAACCCCCCGGCTCGGGGTGAGGTGTGGTTGATGGACCTCAACCCCAGACGTGGACACGAGCAGGCGGGGCGGCGACCCGTTCTCGTCGTGTCGGAAGATCTCTTCAACCGGGGCCCGGCCGGCCTGGTCATCGTTCTGCCGATGACGTCGACTTTGCGGAACGTGCCGAGTCACGTGCCCGTCGATCCGCCCGAGGGCGGCCTCAAGCACCGGACCGCAATCCTGTGCGAGGGCGTACGATCGGTCTCCGTCGAACGCCTGACCACCCGATGGGGCCGGTGGGACGCCAGACGATGGCGGCCATCGAAGACCGGCTTCGCATCCTGCTGCGACTCTAGCAACACTAGCAACAACGACGGGGTCCCCTAGCCCAGCTGCAGGAAGCGGACTTCCCGGATGCCGGGGAGCTTCGCCAGCTCCTCGATCGCGGTGGCAGGGACCTCGCTGTCGACCTCGATGAGCATGATCGCCCGGCCGCTGCCGGGCTTGCGGCCGAGGCCCATGCGGGCGATGTTCACCCCCTCGCCTCCGAGGAAGGTGCCCACCCGACCGACGGTTCCTGGTGTGTCGTCGTTGCGGACCATGAGGAGATTCCCCTGGGGGATGGTGTCGACCTCGACGCCGTCCACGTCGACGAGGCGCACGTGCTCGCCGCCGAAGATCGTCCCCGCCACGGAGAGCTCCTCCTCGCTGGTCTTGAGGCGCAGGGCCACGAGGTTGGAGAAGGCCAGCTTCGCCGACGATGTGGACTCGAGGATCTCGATGCCCCGGGCCTGGGCGATCTCCAGGGCGTTCACCAGGGTGACGCCCTCCGCCATGTGGGGGCGCAGGATGCCGGTCACCGAGGCGGACAGGATGGGCTTCAGATCCAGCTCGCGCAGATCGCCGTAGACGCCCAGCTCGATGCGCTCGAGGGACCCTCGGCACGCCTGGCCCAGGAAGAGCCCGAGGCGCTCGCCGAGGTCCATCGCCGGGCGGATCTTGTCGTAGAGGTCCCCGGCCAGCGAGTAGAAGTTCACCGCCTGCTGGATGATGCCGCCCTTGAGGTAGTCGCGCACCTGCTGGGCGATGTCGGTTCCGACCCGCTGCTGGGCCTCCCGGGTGGACGCCCCGAGGTGCGGCGTCGCGATCACGTGCGGGTGCTTGGCCAGGCGCCAGTCGTCCGGGGGCTCCTTCGGATGGACGTCGAGGGCGGCCCCGGCGACGCGGCCGGAGTCCAGCGCGTCGAGAAGCGCGTCGGGGTCGATGAGCGGGCCACGGGCGGCGTTGACGACCCGAACGCCGGTCTTCATCCTGGCGAAAGCCTCCTTCCCCAGGAGGTGGCGGGTCTCGTCGTTCAGTGTCGTGTGGAGCGTGAGGTAGTCGGAGGTCTGGAAGATCTCTTCGAGGGTCCGCAGCTTGACGTGGGCCTGCTCGGCGACAGCCGGTGCGACGAACGGGTCGTAGGCCTGGATCTCCATGCCGAAGGCGCGGGCCCGGGCAGCGACCTCGCGGCCGATCCGGCCGAGGCCAATCACCCCGAGCCTCTTTCCATACAGCTCGACGCCGGCAAAGGCCTTGCGGTCGAATTTTTCGGCCTTCATCGCGGCATCGGCGGCAGGAATGTTGCGAGCGAGGGAGAGCATGAGACCCACCGCCAGCTCGGCGGTCGAGATCGTGTTGCCCCCCGGCGAGTTCATCACCAGGACGCCCCTGCGGGTTGCCGCGGCCAGGTCGATGTTGTCGACCCCGACACCCCCACGCCCGATCACCTTCAGGCTCTTGGCGGCGTCGATCACCTCTGGGGTCATCTTGCTGCCACTGCGGATGAGGATGGCGTGGTACGGCGGCACGAGCTTGACGAGCTCTGCGGTCGGCTTTGCCTTCTCCTGGTCGAGCGTCCAACCCTCGGCACGGAGAATCTCCTGGCCACGGTCGGTCAGCCCTTCGAGAACGAGGATGCGGTAACTCACTGTTGGCCTCTCAGAAGTAGGTTGGGGATGAAGACGCGGCCGATCCCCCGTCCGGCCACGGTCGCCCATTATCCTTCATTTCGTTGGGAGGGCGACGACACCAATGAACGCTTCCGTTGTGCGCCCAGGAGTCGGCGCTTCATCCACAGGAACTGTGGATAACCCTGTGGAAAGGTCACAACTTGGGCCATGCAGATTGTTGAATAGAAGCGACTTGACGCACTTTGCACAAATTGACAGCAGGATGTTCGGGGCATGCGATTTGCGTGTCTTGCGTTCTGATGCGGCGGCTGCGAGGGAGCGTGTTCGACGCGGCCCGGCGGTGTGTAATCCCCATCACGGGCACTCTGATCGCCCGTCCGTACTACACTGCGAGAGGGGAGAGTGACCATGAAGGCGACCACACTGGCGGCAGCAGTGCTCGTTCTGGCCATGGCGGCGCCGGCCCGTCCTCAGGAGCCCGCTCCCCGGCACGAGCAGGAAGAGCCGGAGCGCCCGAAACGCATGATCCGAGTGCTTCAGAGTCCCTACGATCTCGCGTCGTTCTACAGCTCGCGCCCGGGCCGGTCGAGCGTGACTCCGCCCGTGCCCGACGATCCGGCTTACGCCCTGGCAAGCTTCTACCGCTCACGGGGCGGAGGAGCGCAGGGACCACCGGTCGGCCCCTGGCTCTGGGCGGCTTTCTGGGCGAGCGGCTACGGCGCACACCGCCCGATGCCCTTCGTCGGCTACCGCCACTCCATCGGCGAAAACGGGGACCTCTTCCTGGCGGTACCCTTCCTCGCTCCGCTTGGGCCGCTGGGCGGTGGCTTTCCAGGCCACCACTCCCCGGGGCGCCGCTCCCCAGGGCGCTCGCCGGGCCGCTCGCCCGGCCACGTCCCCGGACCCTGACGCCTCACCGCTTCTTGGGAAATGCAGAGAGCCCGGCGGCTTCGACGAAGCTGCGGCCGGTGAGGCGCTCGAAACGGTCGGCCAGACCCTCCAGCTCGTCGGTGCTCTCGTCCTGCTCCATCCGCTCGATACGCCACATCGGATAGAACGCGGACGACAACCCGAGCCCCGAGGTCTCACCCCGGACCTCCTGCCGCATCCAGTCCTCCAGCGAGACGATGTCGAGCCCGCGGAGGGCGACCCCGGACTGCTCCAGGGAGAGAAGGGCTCCGAACACCTTCTCGCGAGGCGAATGGAGATAGATCAAGACCGGGGTCCCCGGCTCGAGGCCGATCTTCTTCACTGCCGCCGGGGACGGCTGGAGGACCCGGAGAAGAACTGGCCCAGCCGCCGTGCCCCCTCCCGGAGGTCGTCCAGCGATGTGGAGAAAGAGAGCCTGAAGAAGCCCGGGGCGCCGAAGCCCTCGCCGGGCACGACCGCGACTCCCTGCTCCTCGAGCAGGCGCATCGCCATCGTCGCGGTGTCCGGCATCTCCCTGCAAAGGTGGCTCTTGACGTTCGGGAACAAGTAGAAGCTCCCCTCCGGTGACGGACAGATGACGCCGGGCAGCGCGGCGACGGCCGGCTGGATGACGTCCCGCCGGCGCCGGTACTCTGCCGCGAGCTCACGAACCGAGTCCTGGGGTCCGGTGAGGGCCTGGGCCGCCGCCACCTGCGAGAAGGTGGCGGTGCTCTGAACGCCGTGAGAGTTGAGCGCAGCGCAGGCCGCCGCCAGTGGCCCTGGCCCGATGACCCAGCCGATGCGCCAGCCAGTCATGCAGTAGGCCTTCGACATGGTCCCCACCACCACCAGGAAATCCCCGGCAGCGGCGGCCACCGCGTCCAGCGCGGGGGCGCCACCCTCGCGGAAGATCAGGTGCGAGTAGGTGTCGTCGAAGATGAGAAAGACCCCGTGGCGCCGCGCCAGGCGGGCAATGGCCAGGAGCTCGTCCGGGTCGACGACCGCCCCGGTGGGATTGGAGGGGCTGTTGACCAGGATCGCCCTAGTGCGCGGGCCGATGGCCTTCCGGACCGAGCGCACGGTCAGCCGAAAGCCGCCTCTCTCGGAGAGCGGCAGAAGGACCGGCTTTCCGCCGACGATCCGGGCCGCCTCGGCAAAGGTCGGCCAGTGGGGACTCGGCACCAGGACCTCGCTGCCCCGATCGAGGATGGCTGTGTACAGGAGAGCCAGCGCCTGCTTGCCCCCGACGGTGATGGTGACCTGCTCGGGGGCGAACGACACGCCCCAGTCCTCGTGATAGCGGTGAGCCACGGCTTCCCGAAGCTCGGGGAGGCCCGCCGCGGGGGTGTACTTCGTCTGGCCCGCCTTCATCGCCGCCCAGGCCGCGGCAACAATCGCCGGCGGCGTGGGCTGATCCGGCTCGCCCACGGTGAAGTCGTAGACCCTGACCCCACGAGCCTTGAGCGCTCGAGCCCTCTGGGCCATGGCCACCGTCGGGGAGATCTCCAGCCCGCGGACACGCGCGGCCAGGGTCGTCCCGGGACGACCGTTCACTGGTTGCCCTGGGGGTCTTCAGGCTGGTCCGACGGCATCGGCGTCCCGTACACCTCGCAGAGCCGACGCTCCACGACCGGCGGGACCAGGTCGCTCACCCGCCCACCAAGCTGGAAGATCTCCTTAACCAGGCGCGACGAGACGTAGGAGTAGCTCTCGGCGGGCATCATGAAGACGGTCTCGATGGAAGGGTTGAGCCGACGGTTCATGAGCGTCATCTGGAACTCGAACTCGAAGTCGGAGATGGCACGGATGCCGCGGATGATGACCGTGGCGCCGACCTTGACCGCGTAGTCCACGAGCAAACCCGAGAAAGTGTCCACCTCGACCCGAGGCTCGTGGGAATAGGTGTCCTGGATGAGCCTCACCCGCTCGTCGATGGAGAAGAGGGGCTTCTTCTCCGGGTTGATGAGGATGGCCGTCCGAACCCGGTCGAAGATCCGCAGCCCTCTCTCCACGATGTCGAGATGCCCGTTGGTGATCGGATCGAACGAGCCCGGGAACACCGCCAGCGACCGACCCTGCTCCGGCTTGTCCATCGTCACGGTCTCCCCTGCATCCGGTAGAAGCTCAAACAATGGTCGCCCACGCGGACGTTCCGCGTCCGCTCGAGCTCCCCTATTCTGTCCGGGAGCGCTCTCTTGTGGAAATGCTCGGCCACGACCAGCCCCTCGTCGGCGAGAAGGGGGCCCGCGGCGAGCTCCTCGAGCATCGGCTCGTAGAGATCGCTGTCGTAGGGCGGATCGAGGAACACGATGTCGAAGCGGCGTCCTCGCTCGGAGAGAACGCCGAGCGCAGTCCTGGCGTCCTGGTGAAAGACGTCGACCTCGCCTCCGTCCGCCGAGAGCACCCGGGCGTTCTCCCGCGCGGCCTGGATCGCGGGTCCGCTCTTGTCGATGAGGACGATCTTCGCGGCACCCCGGGAGAGGGCCTCGAGGCCCACCCCCCCGCTGCCCGCAAACGCGTCGAGAAACCGGCAGCCGGGGATCTCGGGGGCCAGAATATCGAACAGGGTCTGGCGCACCCGCCCACCGGTCGGTCGCGTGGCGTGGCCGGGCGGCGACTTGAGGCGGCGCCCCCGCCCTCGGCCCGCAATGATGCGCGACATCGAAGGAACAGTACCCGAATCGCCCGGACTAGCCCACCCGGGCCAGGCCGAAGCGTCTCTCCCACCCGCCTTCGTCAAGGAACCGTGGCAACGGCTCGGGAAGGGCTTCGCCGTGCTCGGCGACCAGCCGGAACGCCTCGCGCCGTGCCGGCTCGAGCAGCTCCCGGTCGCGCAGCAGGTGGGCCACGCGGAAGCTGGGCATCCCCCACTGCCGGGTGCCGAAGAAGTCGCCAGGGCCGCGTATCTCCAGGTCCTTTTCGGCGATGGCGAAGCCGTCCTCCGTGGCGACCATGACCCCGAGGCGAGCCCGGGCCACCTCGGAGAGCCGCCCGTGGGCCAGCAGGACACAGGTGGACGCGGCTCGCCCACGACCCACCCGGCCCCGCAGCTGGTGGAGCTGGGCCAGGCCGAAGCGCTCGGCGTGCTCGATGACCATCATCGTGGCGTTCGCCACGTCGACACCGACCTCGATGACGGTAGTGGCCACCAGGACCTGCACGGTGCCGGCCGTGAAGGCCGCCATGGTCTCTTCCTTCTCCCTGCTCGTCATCCGCCCGTGGAGAAGGCCCACGTTCACCCCGGGGAGGGCCTTTCTCCAGTCCTCCGCCGCCTCGGTGGCCGCCCGCACGTCTTCGAGCTTCTCGGACTCCTCGACGAGGGGGTAGACGACGTACGCCTGACGCCCCGCGCCGACCTCGCGGCGCACGAGACCCAGGATCTCGCGCCGTGCGGACGCCGGGCGAAGGATGGTCCGGATCGGGAAGCGCCCCGGCGGCTTCTCGTCCACGACGGACACGTCCAGGTCGCCGTAGGCCGTGAGGGCCAGCGTCCGCGGGATGGGCGTCGCGGTCATCACCAGCACATCGACGTCGTATCCCTTTCTCCGGAGATCCTCGCGCTGGAGCACCCCGAAGCGATGCTGCTCGTCGACCACCGCCATGCCCAGGCGCCCGAAGGACACCCCCTCCTGGATGAGCGCATGGGTGCCGATGACGATCCGGGCGTCACCGGAAGCGATGCGCTCCCGGGTCTTCGTGCGCTCCCGACCCTTCACCGCCGAGGTGACGAGGGCGGTCTCGTAGTCGCACCTCTCCAGGAGGTGGCGGAAGGTGAGGAAGTGCTGCTCGGCCAGGATCTCCGTCGGGGCCATGAAGGCCGCCTGGTAGCCGTTCTCCACGGCGATGACCATGGCCAGAAGCGCCACAAGCGTCTTCCCGGACCCCACGTCGCCCTGGACCAGGCGGTTCATGGGGTGCTCGGCTCGCATGTCGTCGGCGATCTCGCGCAGGACCCGGCTCTGGGCGCCGGTGAGGGGGAAGGGCAGGATACGTTTGACCGCCTCGCGGGTGCCGTCGGTGACCTCGAAGGCGACGCCCTTCCTTTCGGCGCGGACACCTCGTCGGCGGAGGGCCAGGCCGAGCTGGAAGAGAAAGAACTCCTCCAGGATCAGCCGGACATGGCCGGGTCCGCGAAAGCGGTCGAGGTCGGCGAGATCGTCGTCGTCTCCGGGCAGGTGAACCCGCCGGAACGCCTCGCCGCGGCCCACGACTCCCAGACGAACCCGAACGTCGGGGGGCAGCGGATCGTCGAGATCCTCCGGCACCTTCTCGGCGAGCTGGTTCAGGATGCGGCGCAGGGGCTTCGCGGTGAGCGGCCCGAGCTTCTCGTAGACAGGGACGATGCGGCCGGTGTGAATGCTCGGGGCTCCCTCGGCGTCGATCAGCTCGTACTGGGGAGAGCGCATGACGAGACGGCGGCTTCCCATGTCGTGCTCGACGGCACCGAAGAGGCTCACCCTGCGGCCGCGCTCGAGGACCTCGCGGAGAAACGGCTGATTGAACCAGAGAGCCTTGAGCTTGCCGCTGCCGTCGTCTATCCGCACCTCGTAGAGCGTCATGCGCCGAGCCCGCCGGAGGCCCGCCACGACGATCTCGCCCGACACCGACACCTGCATGCCGGCCTTCAGATCGGCGATGCGGGCAAAGCTCCGCCGGTCCTCGTAGCGCATGGGGAGGTACAGAAGGAGCTCCTCCACGGTGCGCACCCCCGCCTTCTCGAGAGCCAGGGCCCTCTGGGGTCCAACGCCCTTGACGAACTGGACTGGAGAGTGGAGGTCCATCTCGCCCGCCGATCATCCCATGGCGGGGGGAAGCCTGGGGTCCCCCGCGCGCACCGAAAGAGGGGGGAGGGGCCTCCGACGCCGGAGCTATTGGGGGGGTGGAAAGAAATCGAACAGCGCCCGGCCCGGTTCGAGTCGAATGCTCCTGGCGGTCCAGGGCAAGGCGAGGGGGGCACCGATGTCCAGCCCCTCCGGTTGCTCCGCGCTCGCAGTGGCCATGCTGACGATCTGCGCGAGGAGCGACGGGGGGAGGTTGATGCCGCCGATGAGCACTCTCTGGAGCTCGATCCGGGCCAGTCCCTCGGCGCTCTCGATGCGGCCTTCGATCTCCACCGGGACGGTGCCGCTGAGCATGGACAACATCGCCGCGGGCCCCTCGGCGGGGAGCTTCGCGCGGAGAAGGTCGAGATTCACCACGGCGCGGGCCGCGAGCTGGTCCTGCTCGAGCTGGAGGTCGAGGTCCGACACCTCGGGAGGAATCTGCTCGGCGAGGGTGAGGTTGACGAACGAGTTGATCTCGCCCTGGCTCACGACGATGGTGTCGGTCGAGGCGGGACGTCCGGACCGCACGCGGCGGCTGACGCGTCTGAGGGTGCGGACCACGGAGTCCGCCTGCTCCCAGCTCAGCCCGGGGCGCGTGGGAGCCGGTCGCGCCTCGGGGACCGGCTCCGCGGCCTGCGCGGAGAGGAGAAGCGTCAGAGCGAGACCGAGAGGACCCATGCACTGATTATGGCACCGGGGTGTCACTCTGAGCGCGGCCATCTCGCTCGTCAGATCCCTCGTCGCACGTCTCAAATGGGCTCCGCGGGATGGCTGGCCTATGGGAGCTCGATCTGGCCCGGGGGCCGGAGCCACGCGTGGGCCCCGAACTCTCGCAACACGTCGAAGCCGAGAACGTCGTACAGGCGGTGAGCGCGCTCGTTGCCCGCCGTGACGGACAGGGTCGCGGTGGAGAGGCCGTCACGGTCGAAGGCCCGGAGCGCGCTCAACATGAGGGCGAGCCCGAGGCCGTGGCCCTGAGCCTCCGGCACGACGGAGACCTGGCAGATGTGTCCATTGGTCGGGGCGAGGCGGCTGGCCAGAAGGACGGCCGCCGGGCCCTTCGGCCCCTCGACGAAACGAGAGGCATCGGTGTCGAAGCGGCCGCAGCCGGCACGCACCACGAGTGTGTCGACGAAGGTTCGGCAGGCCGAGGGCGTCGCATAGGTCAGATTGAGCGCGGCGTCCAGCGAGCCCACGTGGCTCCTGTAGACGATCTCCGCGGCGGCGTGGAGATCGCTGCGCCGGACCGGCCGGAATCGGAAGCCCCCCGGGAGCTGCGGCTTCCCCGCAGGGAAGGAGCGCCTCAGGTCGAGGAGCATGTAGTGCCGGACGCGACTCTCGAAGCCGGCCTCTCGGAAGCTGTCGTTCGCGCCCGCCGCCGTGCAGAAGAGCGTCTGACACTCCAGCCGCCCGCATCCCCGCTCGGCGCGCGCCTCGCCGATGATGGCCGCGGCGAGCTGTTCCTCGAGCCCCTTGCCCCGATGGGACCGGCTGGCGAATATCGATCCCACGATCGTCCGACCGACGTCGCCGAGGTAGTAGGAGTAGGCGACGGGGCGGACCTCGTCGCCCAGGACTCGGCCGTTGAGGGTTCCTCGCTCGACTCCGCCGGCCACGGCAGCGTGCACCGAGGCGAAGTCCCAATGAAGCTCGGCTTCCCAGTGCGCTGCCTCCTCGTCGAGGAGCGCCCGGAGCTCGGCTATGGAGACGTCACGAAGCGAGCTAGCCTTCACCCGTTCCCCGTCTGGATTGCGACTCGAGGAAGGACCTCAGACGAGGCTCGTCCGCGGCGGCGAGGCCGAGGAACTGCACACCCGCCAGATAGCGCGGGGGGCCGGGCATCGACTGGCCGTCCAGGGAGTTCTGAGCGACCCGCGCCTTGGTGCGGACGGGCCCGTCGGGCAACTCGAGCAGGAGGTCCACCACCGCTCCGGCATCCAGAATCTTGTCGCAACGCAGGAGGCAACCCACGAGGCTGGCATCGACCACGCGGGCCTCCCGAGGCGAACGCCCCTCCAGCACGGCCGGGAGGTCCACGCTCACTCGAGGCTCACGCCGACTCTCTCGCCCGTCTACACCGCCCGAACCCTGGCGCTCGATCACCGAATTCCTGCCCACGAACCGGAATTCTAGGCGCCCCCGCGCGCCTGCTCAAGCTCCGGCTCAGCCGCGGTCAGGCTCCTCCGACTCCGACGGCGCCGGCGTTCGGCGCCCCTAGGAGCCCGTGGCGAAAGTCGGACCGCGTCGAGGCCGGATCTTTTCCACCAGCTCTTCGTTGCCGAACCTCGGAATACTCCCGGTATTCTCTCTCGGCCTCGCTCACGGAGCACTTCCACCACGCTGTCCCAGCCGCCTTGTGAGCAAAGGGGCCAAAACCCTATAATTCATAGTCGGAGAGTAGTTTGGCGCGAGCGCGGTCGGGCAGACGAGTCCCCGCCAGGGGACGAGCGGTGAGGAAGCCGGAGGGGTCGACACGCCCTCCGCGTGTCTTCGGTCTGCGCGCGGACCCGATCGCCGAGCTCGAGGAGCGCGCTCGCACGATTCGGGACCCGGTGAAGAAGCTCCGCTTCGTCCGTCAGTCTCTCGAACGTTACGAAACCCTGGACGAGCGCTTCCAGGCCGTTCCCCTGGCTCCGGTCCGATGGGCCCTCTACCGGATGAGCCGTCTCGACAGGGCGAGGGCTCTCTTCTCCACGAACCCCAACGGAGCCCTGAACGCCTCGACGCCCGGCGGTGGCCCCACGGGTGAGGCAGGCCACCAACTGGGCAGCCGCTCTCGTCGTGGTGGCGGCCGGCCTCGCTCTGGCGGCCTATCCCCGCGCTCAGCCGCCGGATGCGGTGGAGTCGGCGCCCCAGGGTCCGGTGGCGGAACACCTGCGCGCTGCGCAGACGGGGCTCCCGACCCAGGGGGTGTGGCTGGTGGATGCGGGCGAGGACTTCGAGCTCTACAGCAACGGCCTGCGGATCGACACGTCCTACGCCACCGCCGGCGATCCCCGGCACTACCGGGTCTTCTCGGTTGCCGGGGAGATGGCGCCCGAGGTCTTCGAGCGTCCCATCGGCCTCGTGTACCACACCTCGGAGAGCGACATCTGGCCGCTGGAGGAGTCCTTCAACGGCAAGCTGAGAGACTCGAGCCAGAACCTGCTTCGGTACCTCCGCAAGCATCAGGTGTATCACTACCTGATCGACCGCTTCGGTCAGGCGTTCCGGGTCGTGGAAGAAGCGCACCGGGCCAACCATGCCGGCATGTCGATCTGGAGGAGCGGGGAGCGGGTCTGGCTGAACCTCAACGGACCCACGATCGGTGTGAGCTTCGAGAGCCGCTGGCAAGGAGCACGGGCTCTTCCCATCACCCAGGCGCAGCTGGAATCCGGACGGCGGCTCACCGACTACCTCCGGGACAAGTGGGCGATCGCCCCCGACATGTGCGTCACCCACGGTCTGATCAGCGTCAACCCCCGTCGGCACCTGATCGGCCACCACGTGGACTGGGCCAAGGGGTTTCCCTTCGCGGCATACGGACTGCCGGACCTCTACCAGCGCACGGCACCGGTGGTGGAGCTGTTTGGGTTCGTATACGACGAGCAGTTCCTCGACGTCATGGGCGGCGACCCGTGGGCGGGAGTGCGCGAGGCGGAGGAGCGCCTGGCGAGCGAAGCGCTGGCAACGGGACGTGAGGTCGCGCAGGTCCGCAAAGAGAGATCCAGGCTCTACGATCGCTGGCTTGCCGACCAGGCCCGCGACACCAAGGAGCGTGCCAGGCAGGCCCGTGCCGGCGGCGCCAGGACGACGCCCCCCGGGAATCGGAGCGAAGGAGACTGAACATGACGGAGACCAAGGACCAGCTCTGGAAGGCGGAGCCGGGGGCGCAAGCCTCCGAGCCGCTGGAGGATCTGGTCAGTGCCGGCGCCCACCCCGTGGGCCTCGACGTCGGAACCAGCAAGGTGGTCTCGGCACGACGCGGGGGTTCAAGGAGCTCTTCGAGCGGACGCTGCGGGCGCGGAAGTTCCCCGTGGAGATCTCGGAGATCCGGATGGCCGCGGACCCACTGACCTCCACCGCACGCGGCGCTCACATCGCCGCGATGTTCGAGAAGTAGCCGGCGGGCGAGGTGCCTTCGACACGTCCCGATGGGGCCTTCCAGGGGCCGCGGACGCGCTTCGCGCGGCGTCGGGCGAGCCCAGCAGGTCGCGTGCTCGTCGTTTTCCTGCTCGCCGTCCTGGTGCCCCGGCCCGCGCAGGCTGTGCAGGAGTGGTACGACTACTATCTGGAGGCTCGCAACCGCAATATCCCCGCCCAGGACTGGACGAGCTGCGTGGACAACGTTCGCCAGGCGCTCCGGCTTCGGCCGCGACCAGCGGTGAACGTCCAGACATACGGGCTGCAGTTCGTGAACTACCTCCCCCACTACCTTCTGGGCCAATGCCTGCTCCGCCAGGACAAGTACACCAAGGCTCTCGAGGCCTTCGATCAATCGGAGCAGGCAGGAGCAGCGGCGAAGAGCCCGAAGCGCGCGGAGCTCACGCGGTTGCAGAGCGAAGCCCGCAGCGCCGAGGAGGCTCGCATCACCCGACGCGCCCGGGCGGAGGTGCAGCGCCTTCGGGACGAGGCGCGTGTCCTCGGCGAGCGGCGGGCCTGGGACGAGGCGCTCGCGCTTCTGGAGCAGGCCGAGATCCTCGCCGGCGGCCTCGACATCGAAACGCTCCAGGCCATCACCAACGAGCAGGAGCGGCTGCGCGAGGCCCAGCGTGCCGAGCGTGAAGGCGCCGCCCGGACCGAGCGCATCCAGCAGCGGCTGGCCGACGGCGATCGCCTCCTGAAAGAAGGCGAGCTGACCGGAGCCCTGGTCGCCTACAACGAAGTCCTCGACCTGGCGCCGAACAACGCCCGGGCCAGGAGCGGCAGCCGCACCGCGCAGGAGCGCATCCAGACATCGCGAACGAGGGCTGAGCGGGACGTGACCTTCGCAGAGGGCAAGACTCTCTTCGACGGCGGGCACTACGAGGCGGCTCTCGGACCACTCACGAGCGCGGCCGCCGACCCCGAGTACGCGGCGGCGCACGAGCTCCTGGCTCGAACGAGGCAGATCATCGACGGTCTGCGTCTCCAGCGGGAGCTGCGCGCCCAGATCGAGGAGCTCGCGGCCCGGGGCGAGGACCTCATGACGAGAGGGCTGTTTCCGGAGGCCCAGGTCGCCTTCGAGGCCCTGCTCCGCCTCGACCCCGGACACGCTCGGGCTCGTGAACGGCTGGCGCGAGCGGAGCGGCGGACCGGTGAGGCCCTCTTCGCCCGGTGGTTCCCGAACCGGGAGCCGACGGTCTTCCTGTTCGGCGGCGAGGTGCTGGTCGTCGAAGGCGCCACCTACGTGCTCCGGGGATTGGCCACCGACGACCGGGCGATCCGGCGAGTGGAGTTTCAGATCGGCGGAGAGCCCGCGGGAGAGGAGATGGCCTCGGAGGACACGGTCAATCCGGTGCGGAGCCTCCAATTCGTTCGCAAGCTTCCCCTCGAGCCGGGCCTGAACAAGATCACCGTCACCGCCATCGACGCCGCGGGTCTCACCGACGCGCTGACGATCACCGTCGAGAGGCGTTTGCGCTTCTACGAGACGCCTCTGTTCCTGCCCTCGGCCGGCGGCCTCGCTCTCTCCTTCGTGGGAGTCGGCTTCATCGCCCAGCGTGTGCGCCGTCGGCGGGCCATGCGGCGGCGCTTCAATCCCTACATCGCGGGCGCACCAGTCCTCGACGACGACATGTACTACGGGCGCGAGAGCCTCATGACCCGCATGCTCAGCACGCTCCATCGCAACAGCCTGATGATCACCGGCGAGAGGCGCATCGGGAAGACCACCTTCCTCCATCACCTGGCGAAGGTGCTGGCCGCAGACGAGGCGGGCGACTGGCGGTTCTTCCCGGTCTTCGTGGACCTGCAGGGAGTTCCCGAGCATGGCTTCTTCCACGCCCTCATGACCGAAGTGGTGGACGCCCTCGTCATCAGCCCGGAGACCTGCGACACCCTGCGGCTGAATCCGGACATCAACGGATACGAGGCCCGGGAGTTCAGCCACGACCTGCAGCGGGTCATCGGGGAGCTGAAGACCCGCACGGGTCGCAGGGTGAAGCTCGCGCTGCTGATCGACGAGGTGGACGTCCTGAACGAGTACTCCGAGAGCGTGAATCAACGCCTCCGCGGGATCTTCATGAAGAGCTTCTCCGAGAACCTCGTCGCGGTGATGAGCGGCGTGGGAATCAAGCGGCGATGGAAGAGCGAGGGCAGCCCCTGGTACAACTTCTTCGACGAGATCGAGCTGCCTCTCTTCAGCCGTGAGGAGGCCGAGGCCCTGGTCCGAGAGCCGGTGGCGGGCATTTTCCGCTGGAAGGCGGAAGCGGTCGAGCGCATCCTCGATCTGTCCCGCCTCCGTCCGTACCTCATCCAGAAATACTGCGTCCATGCGCTCAACCGGATGCTCGAGGAAGGCCGCAGCACCATCCGGCTCACGGACGTGGAGTCGGTGATGGCCGTGGTCGACGCCGAGTCGGGGGCTGGGACCCCGGACTCCCCCGCCGGGGACCCGGCTGTGGCAGACTAGGGCTCCCGTGTCCACGACTCCGTCCATCACGCGCAACCCTTTCATCGTCGGGAGCTGGGTCCGGGGCGAGGATTTCTTCGGCCGCTCCGCCGTGATCGGCGAGATCCTCGAGGGCGAGCGTCACTCGCTCTGGGTGCTCGGCGGGAGACGCCTGGGCAAGACCAGCCTCCTCAAGGAGGTCGAGTACCGGGTCGAGCGCAGCCGCGAAACACCCTTCGTGGCTCTCTATTGGGACCTCCAGGGCAGCGCAGACTCCCGGGGCCTGGCCGACACGCTGCTCTCCAGCGTGGAGGATTCAGAGGCCTTCCGTCGTGCCACCGACGTCACCATCGACGAGCTCGAGAGCCTGCCGGTGGCGGATATGCTCGCAACACTCGTGCGTCGAACGGTCCGAGGCGGATGGCGGCTGCTGCTCCTGATCGACGAGGCCGAGGAGCTTCTGGTCGTGGGACGCTCCGATGCGGGCACCCTGGCCCGAATGCGCCGTGTGCTCTCTCGCGGACCCGACGTCCGAGCCGTGCTCACCGCGACCCGCACCCTCGCTCGGCTCGACGACGAGGCCCGCCTGGCCACATCGCCCTTTCTGCAGGGGTTCATCCCGCCGGTCTATCTCACCCCGCTGACCCCCCAAGAGTGCCGGCCCCTCCTGGCCCGGGGGAATTTCGCGCCCGAGGACATCGAGACCATCGTCGAGCGCACGGGCTGCCATCCCTTCCTTCTTCAGCTCATCGCCAGCCGCTTGTTCGAGGGCCGCGATCTCGCGGCCACGCTCGAGCAGCTCGGGGCGGACGAGATGGTGGCGAACTTCTTCTCCATCGACTTCCAGACCCTCGCCGAGAACGAGCAGGCGCTCCTCTCGGACGTGGCACGGGAAGGGGCCCGCACGCGCCGAGACCTGGCCGCGGCCACCGGCCAGTCGGAGGAAGCCCTCGAGGTTCCGCTCTACGGCCTGACGATGCTCGGGTATCTGGTGCGCGAGGAAGAGACCTACCGGCTGGCGAACTGCCTGCTCGAGCGATGGATGCGCCGTCGTATCATTCCTCGGGCGGACATCAACGCGACGCCCGAGGAATAGTCCGTTTGTCCGTTGCTTAACTAAGACCGATACCGCTGCCGCCCCCCGCGCCCCCCCCGCCCGTCGTAACGTCGCGGCGGGGCCGGCTCGTCGTCGTCGTCGTCCACCGGCGCCTTTGGCTTCGCCAGCGACTCCTTGAGAAGCGCCGCGACGATCCGTTCCCCGAGCTCGTGCCCGGCCACGCTCCGGGCCACCGGTCCCCACTCGGCAAACTCCTCGGGCGACAGCCTCCGTCCCGCCTCCGCCAGAAGCTCCACGACGCGGCCGGCCTTGCGGGCCTGGACGTCCTCGTCGGACGGCACCGCGATCTCCTTGACCTCGACGTGGTAGCGCTTGACGAGCCGGTTGAAGTTCATCAGGTCCATTGCGGAGAGGAGGCTGATGGCCCTCCCCGTCTTCCCTACCCGTCCCGTCCGGCCCGCCCGGTGAATGTACTGCTCTGGGGAGTCGGGGGTCGTGAAGATGAAGACGTGCGAGAGGTCCTCGATGTCGATGCCCCGGGAGGCCACGTCGGTGGTGACGAGGTGCCGGATCTCGCCGTTCCGGAAGGCGTCCATCACGCGCTCGCGCTTCTTCTGGGGAAGATCCGACGAAAGGAGCGCCGCGGCGAGCCCCTTCTTGGCCAGGAAGGTGCTGACCTTGCGCGTCTCCTCCCGGGTGTTGCAGAAGATCATGGAGGAGACGGTGTTCTCGTACTCGATGAGCTTGTAGAGCGTCGCCTCCTTGTGCATCTTCGTCGTCAGGCAGTAGACGTGCTCCACCTCCTTGACGTAGATCTTGTCCTCGGAGAGCAGCACCCACTCGGGCTCGGCCATGTAGTGGTAGATGAGGCCCTTGATGCCGATGGGCACGGTGGCGGAGAAGAGCATGGTGTGCCGCTCGTCGGGCACGAACTCCATGATCTGCCCCATCTCGACGGCGAAGCCCATGTCGAGCATGCGGTCGGCCTCGTCCAGGACGAGCGTCTTGACCTTGCTGAAGTCGAGGGTCTTTCGGCGGAGGTGGTCGAGGACCCGGCCCGGGGTGCCCACGATCGCGTGGGCACCGGCCCGGATGCCCTCGAGCTGACGCTCCATGGAGTCGCCGCCGTAGATCGTCTCGACCTTCACGCCCCGGTCTTTGCCCAGGCTGGTGATCTCCTGGGAGACCTGGATGGCGAGCTCACGGGTGGGCGCCAGCACGACGGCCTGGACGGCCTGGACCGCGAGGTCCACCTTCTCGACGATCGGTACACCGAAAGCCGCCGTTTTGCCGGTGCCTGTGCGGGACTGGACGACCAGGTCCCTGCCCTGCAGCGCGAGGGAGATAGCCTCGTGCTGGACGTCGGTTGGAGTGTGGTACCCCTTCTCCTCCAGGCTTCGGAGCGTGTCGACCGAAAGGTCATAGGCGTCGAAGCTGCGGCTCGCGGTGGTGGTCTCCATATCTCCCATTATCAGCCCCGCCCGCCCAACCTGGCAACTCGCGCCCGCTGGAGGCTATAATCATTGTTTTGACGGAGAACCAAATGCCCAACCCGTGCACTCGCTGCTCCAAAGCGGGCGAGGCTCCCCCCGCCCACCGCGTTCCCTTCTCTCCGGAGATCAAGGAGAAGGTCGCCAGCTCCATCTGCGCCGACTGCTGGAAGGAGTGGGAGGCGATGGAGATCAAGGTCATCAACGAGTACCGGCTCAACTTCGGGGACCCCGCGCACAGGGCTCAGCTGCAAAAGAGCTGCCTGGAGTTTCTGAACCTCCAAGCATGATCCACGTCGAAGGCCTCAGCAAGCGGTACGGCGACCGGGTTCTTCTCGAAGACGTGTCCTGGCACGTCAAGAAGCGCGATCGGATCGGGCTGACCGGACCCAACGGCTCGGGGAAGACCACCCTCCTGAAGATGCTCGGGGGCCTCCAGGAGGCCGACTCCGGGTCCATCCGGATGGCCACGGGCACGACCATCGGCTACCTGCCCCAGGACGGGATCGTCCTCCACGGCCGCACCCTCTACGACGAGGTGGTGCTGGCCTTCGAAGACCTCCTGGCGCTCCGCAAAGAGCAGCACGATCTCGAAGAGGCCATGGCCAAGGCCGACGAACGGCACACCGGCCTCGAAAAGCTCCTGGAGCGGTACGCCGACATCACCGAACGCTTCAAGGACCGGGGCGGCTGGGAGATCGAGTCCCAGGTGGCCTCGGTGCTGAAGGGGCTCGGGTTCAGCCTAGCCGACCAGAAGCGGAACACCGAAGAGTTCTCCGGTGGCTGGCAGATGCGCATCGCGCTGGCGAAGCTGCTTCTCGCCCGGCCGAACGTCCTCCTGATGGACGAGCCCACGAACCACCTGGACCTCCCGGCGCGCAACTGGCTCGAGGAGTACCTCCGAGACTACCCGGGCGCCGTCGTGCTCGTCTCCCACGACCGCTTCTTCCTCGACGCCACCATCAAGCGCATCACCGAGGTGGGCCTGAAGGCCCTCACCGACTACCACGGCAACTACTCGAAATACATCGTCGAGCACCAGGCCCGGATGGAGCGCCTGCGCTCGGCGTGGCGGCGGCAGACCGACGAGATCGAGAAGGTCCAGGTCTTCATCAACCGGTTCCGCTACACCGCCACCAAGGCCAAGCAGGTCCAGAGCCGGATCAAGCAGCTGGACAAGGTGGAGCGCATCGAGATCCCGCCCGAGCGAAAGAAGATCCGCTTCCGCTTCCCGGACGCGCCCCGGCCGGGACGGGTCGTCCTGGAGGCGAAGGGCGTCCGCCGCGCCTTCGGCGAGAACGTCGTGCTGGACCACGTGGACCTTCTCATCGAGCGGGGCGACCACATCGCCCTCGTCGGCCCCAACGGCGCGGGCAAGTCGACGCTCATGCGGATCCTCGCCGGCGTGGACCAGCCCGACCAGGGCGTCCGGGTCGAGGGGCACCGGGTGGTGCTGGATTACTTCGCCCAGGACCAGGCCGCCGAGCTGAACCCGACCCGGACCGTCTACGACGAGATGACCTCGGCCAGCACCACCACCATGGTGCCGATGATCCGGGGCGTCCTCGGCAGCTTTCTCTTCGAGGGCGACGACGTCTACAAGAAGGTGGCCGTCCTCTCGGGAGGCGAGCGTAACCGGTTGGCCCTGGCCAAGATGCTGCTGCGGCCTTCCAACGTACTGCTCCTCGACGAGCCCACCAACCACCTGGACATCGACTCGAAGGAGGTTCTCCTGGAGGCCCTTGCCGAGTACAAGGGGACGCTCATCTTCGTCTCCCACGACCGCTACTTCGTAGACCGCCTCGCCGAGAAGGTCATCGAGGTCGGAGACGGCGAGGCGCCCCTCTATCCGGGCGGGTACGAGGATTTCCTGTACTGGAAGAAGAAGCAGGAAATGGGAGACGCGGGTCCCCTCCCGACCTCCATCCCACCCGCGCCGCTCCGTCCGGCTCGTGAAGAGGCGAAGAACGCCCCGAAGGCCCCAGCGGTGGCCGCCACGCCGCCCGCCCCACTTCCGGCAAGGCCCGGAAAAGCCGCGAAGCGGCGTGCCAAGGGCAATGGCAAGCCGAAGGAGACCCCCCCGCCCGTCAATCCCATGGCGCCCCGGCTCAACAAGGCCGGTGCTCCGAACAGGCAGGTCCTCGAGCGCGAGCTCAAGCGCATGAAGACCCGCCTCACCGAGCTCGAGAAGCGAGTGGCCGAGTCGGAGAAGGCCGTCAAGACAATGGAGGCCGAGATGGCCGCCCCCGGCTTCTACGACGACCGCGAGCGGTCATCCGCCGCAGCGGAGAGCCACCAGAAGCTCATGTGGGAGGCCGGCGACCTCATGGCCCAGTGGGAGGCCCTCCAGGCCGAGGTGGACGAGAAGACCGAGCAGCTGTCCGCCCTCGCCCCGGCCCTCGCCCGCGCCGGCTCGCACCGCGGCCGATAGCTCCCGGCGTGTCCGGCGGGAGCACTCGTCCCGTCACTATCACTTGCCGACCGGCGGCATGCGTCGGGCCCCCCGGTCATTCTGAGGAGCTCGTCCTTGGGCGAGCGACGAACAATCTCTCCGTTGGGCGGACGACGAGACTCTTCGCGCGATCCCCGAGATGGCCGCACTCAGAGTGACACCCTTCTCCTTTGTTCTGGCAGCCGCCGCTCGCCGGTTCCCCGCTCAGGATGACGTTTGTCGTTCACAGGACTCCGGCTCGACTCGACCGCACCCCCGGGAGCCGGCCTCCAGCAGCTATACTTTCGCTTCAACACCGTCATCCGTCGGGAGAGCGATCACATGGCGCTGTCACCGGGAACACGCCTGGTACGAGATCCTGGCTCCACTCGGGGCCGGGGGGATGGGTGAGGTCTACAAGGCCAAAGACACCCGCCTCGACCGAACGGTCGCCATCAAGGTCCCTCCTTCTCACCTCTCCGACGACGCCGAGCTCAAGGAGCGTTTCGAGCGTGAAGCCCGGGCCGTCTCCAGCCTGAACCATCCCCACATCTGCACGCTCCACGACATCGGCAGCGAGAATGGCGTGGATTTCATGGTCATGGAGCACATCGAAGGAGACACGCTCGCCGATCGATTGAAGAAGGGCGCCCTGCCTCTCGACCAGGCCTTGAAGCATGCCGTCGAGATCGCTGACGCGCTGGACAAGGCTCATCGCCAGGGCGTGGTGCATCGAGATCTGAAGCCCGGCAACATCATGCTGACCGGATCTGGCACGAAGCTCCTGGACTTCGGGCTGGCGAAGCTGAAGGCCCCAGAGGCCGAAGGAGATGGTTCTATCCATCCGCACTCCCTACAGAGCAGGCGCCCCTGACGAAGGAAGGCTCTCTCCTCGGCACCTTCCAGTACATGAGCCCCGAGCAGCTCGAAGGGAACGAGGCGGACAGCCGTACCGACATTTTCGCCTTTTGCGCCGTGCTCTACGAGATGGTCACCGGCCCGAAGGCCTTCGAAGGCAAGTCTCAAGCGAGCCTGATCGCCGCGATTCTCACCTCCAACCCGCCAGCCATGAAGGAGCTCGAGCCCATGGCGCCGGCCACTCTGGATCGAACGGTCAGGCGGTGCCTGGCAAAAGAGCCGGACTCGCGCTGGCAGTCGGCCCTGGATCTGGGGAGCGAGCTCCAGTGGATCGGGGCGGCGGCGAGGACACCCCGGCCGCGCGCGCCCCGCGCGCGTCGGGAGATCGGCCGCGGCAGGGCGCAAAGCCCTTCCCCATCGTGGCGGATCGAGAAAGGACCGGCGCCTCCATGACCAGCGACACCGACAACGCGGACCTCGAGACGATGCTGCGCAGAATCATCCGTGAGGAGTCGGGGCTCACCGAGGTCATCCCCGCCGACAAGTGGCGGGACGGGCAGCTCGTGCTGCGGCCCAGCAACGCCGCGCTTCAGGAGAAGGCGTGGCCGATCGAGACCTTCTTCCACAAGATCGTGATGCTGCGCAACCGCCTCCGGACCCTCGAGCAGCACGTCAACGGGTCGGAGCTGTCCGAAGACCAGAAGGTGAAGCTGCAGACCTACATCACCGGGTGCTACGGGGCGCTGACGAGCTTCAACGTGCTCTTCGCGGACGAGGACGACCAGTTCCGGGGCGCCGGGGGCAAGTAGGGCTCAGTACGCCGGGCCGAGGAGGACGGCATTCATGAAGAGGAGCTCGGTGGCTTCGGCGTAGCCGCGGTAGTTGGGGTCCTCGGCAAACGCCACGACGTGGCCGCGGCCGAGGGGCTGGTGCATGAGGAAGGCTTTCTGCGCCAGCTGCTCCCGGGTGTCGCTCCAGACGTGGCCGCTGGCGACGACCGTCTCCTCCGGCGCGTACACGCCGACGTTGCGGCCCTTGTCGAGCTTCAGGGGGCTGAAGACGCGGCGGCTCTCGACGATGGCCTGGATCTCGCCGTCGGTTCCGGCGGACAGCCAGTGCTCGGTGTCGAGCTGCACCCGGAGCAGGGCGCCAGGGACGGCATCCGGGCGTTCCCTCTCCGGTTGGATTGCGGTCTCCAGGTCGTAGGGCTCGTTCTTCTCCTGTCCGCAGGTCTTGCTGGACGGCGTCTCCTTCTCGTCCTCGTCCTCGGGTTCGTCGTCCGGGCAGCCGCCCCGCAGCTCCGTCGTGGTCGCCAGGAGGCCCACGCTCTCGCTGGCGAGCCAGCGAGACGCCTCGCCGAGGGCCACGAGGGTGCCGCCGCTGCTGATCCACGTCTTGAGCCGATCCACGATCGCCGAGGGGATCGCCTCCCGGTAGGTCCCGGACGGCAGGACGACGACGTCGAACCGGTCGAGCTCGACGCGACGGAGCGAGGCGACCCGCACGATGGTGACGCGCTGTCCGTAGCGCCGCTCCAGAACCCAGCGCGCCCACCCGGCGGACAGGCTGGAGGTCGGCGTGTCCCAGGCCAGCAGCACACGCGGAGCGCGGAGGGGACGCACACGGCGGCTGCCGAGGGAGACGCCGCTCTCCGGATAGCCCGAGTCCACGGCGACGGCCTTGGTGTGTCGCTTGGCGACGATGCGGCCCAGCGTCTCTCGAACGTCGGGTGCGTTCTCGGCGGCGCGGATGATGGCCGTCCCGGGACCGAAGGTGCGACCGCCGAGGGTCGTCCCACCCGCCGCGACGCGGACCTTGATTCCCGCCTGAAGCGCATCGACCACGGCGGCGGCCGTGCCGGATCCCCACGGGAGCAGCCATGCGACGCGGGCGTCTTCGAGGGCGACCGCGGACGGTGCTCCGGGCGTCCAGGCCGCCGAGCGACCCGCGAGCACTCCCCCGACACCAACGGACTCGACGTCGAAGACGAGAGGCAGGCTCCAGGCGGTCACGTCGTAGATCTGGTCCCTCAGGCGCTTCTTGCGCCGGCGCTCCTGCTCCTGAAGGAACTTCTCGGGCATGGGAACCCGGGGATCGAGAAGGTTGCGCACGAGTCTCCCTGCAGGTTGCGCGAGCGGCACGACGTAGCTTCCCTTCGGGAACCGCTGGTCCCCCGACCACAGCTCCTCCTCGGCGGAGAGGACCTCGATCTCCTGCCCGACGAGAAGCTCGGCCAGACGGCGGGCCCTCGCCGGGTCGGTCCCGGGCAGGAGGACGTACTGCTGGACGGCGCCCCGCCCCCCGTCGCCCACCGCTGAGCGGCGGAACGCGAGGAAGTCGCGGAGCAGCGTCTCGCGACCCTCGGCCGCCGTTGCCGCCGTGGCAAGCGCTGCCGTGAAGTGATTCCGGATGCCGTCGAGATACGTGAGCTCGGTCTCGTCAACTCTTCGGAACACCAGGCCACGAGCGGAGGCCTGCTCGAAGGTCATCCCCACCGCCCCGTGCAGCATGGGCCACGTTTCCCCGTAGCCCGGGTAGAACGCGTCGAACACCTCGCGGACGAAGTACGCCACGCCCCTCTCGTCGAATCGCGCGGCAATGGCGCGCCCGATCCTGTCGTGCCAGCTGTGCTGGGAGTCCACCAGGTGGGGGTTGCGGGGCTCGGCGGGGGGCGCGAAGAAGTATGTCGAATCCCCTCCCATCTCGTGCAGGTCGACGGCCACGTGGGGATGCCAGTCCCGGTAGACGTCGAGCCGCCCCCGGGTCTCGGGCTGGGTCTGGGCGAACCAGTCGCGGTTCAGGTCGAAAAGGTAGTGGTTGGCGCGGCCGCTGGGCCAGGGCTCGACGTGCTCGGCGGCCACCGGCTCGGGGTCCGGGACGAGAGCCCGGGCAAGGCCGTAGGAGGCGAGGAACCGTGCACGCCCGTCGGGGTTCTGGAGCGGGTCGATCAGGACGACCGCCTCGCGCCGGATGAGGTCGACCTGCGCGTCGCCCTGCGCCGCCAGGAGGTGATGGGCCAGGGCCATCGCGGCCCCGGGAGACGAGATCTCGTTGCCGTGGACCGCGTGGAAGAGCCAGACGACCGCGGGTATCTCGCCGAGGAGCCGTTCGGCCTCTGCGGCGTCGAGGCCCCGGGGGTCCGCCAGCCGGGCCAGGCCGGCTTTGGTCTCCTCGAGCCGGCCGATCCGCGCGGGGCTGCCTATGGCCAGGACCTGCAACGGACGCCCCTCTTCGCTGGTGGCGTATGTGACCAGGGTCGACCGATCGGGCGCGGCGGCAGCCAGCGCCTCGAAGTACGCCACGATCTGGGCAGGCGTTGATATCTGCGCGCCGAGGGTGTGTCCGACCACGCCCTGCAGGGTCGGCACCGCGGGATCGTAGCGGGTGTCCGGGCTGACGGGCGAGGCAGACGCGAGGAGTGTTGCGAGGGTCAGCGAGACGATCATGCGGTTCTCCTTGAGGTCACAGGCCGTGCTTCTCCAGCCAGGCGAGCAGGGTGGTCTCCACTTCCTTCTCGACGTCCTCCGCCGTGCGACCGCTGCGCTTCAGGACCCGAAACGAATGATCGGCGGACTCCACCCGATGAAGCTCCGCCCGGTCTTCGAGGCGCGTGACCAGAGCCTGGAGGAGATCCTCCCGGGCGAAGGCGTCACGGGTCCCCTGGACGAAGAGCATGTGAGCCGAAGCCGCGGCGGCAGGCAGGTGGGCGTCGCGCAGCTTCTCGGGTCGCCCGGGCGGGTGCAGCGGGTAGGCGAAGAAGGCCAGCCCGTCGGCGCGAGCGCCTCCGGCCACCACCTGGGAGGCGATCCGGCCCCCCATCGACCGGCCGCCCATCACGACGTGTGTGGCTCCCATCTTTGCCAGGGCGACCTCCGCGGCCTCCCGGGCGGTGGCCTCGAGGGCCTTCGGGGGGTCGGGCCGCCGCGCCCCTCTCTCCGCGTACGGAAAATTGTAGAGACAAGCAGCCCGCCCGGAGGCCGCCAGGGCCTCGGCCAGAGAGACGAGCATGGGGGTCTGGCGGGTCCCGCCCGCCCCGTGCCCCAGGACCACCACCGTCTCTCCGGCCCCGTGCAGCGAGGCCGTGGTGTCGGCCGTGGGCAAACGCAACTGGGGCATGGCCCGGAAGGATATACCCGATCCGTCCGCCAAATTGCCCCGGCGCCGGTGATACACTCGCCGCGATCGAGGTCGGCCGGAGGCGGTCCTTGTACGAGTCCTGGTACGGCTTCACCGAGAAGCCCTTCAACCTGACGCCGGACCCCAAGTACCTCTACCTCTCCCAGAGGCACGCGGAGGCGTTCGCCCATCTCGAGTTCGGACACCGGGAGCGAGGCGGCTTCGTCCTCATCACGGGAGAGGTGGGCATGGGCAAGACGACCCTCGCCCGCTACCTCCTCTCCACGCTTCCGGCGGACACGCACACCGCGGTCATCCTCTATCCGGCGCTCACGGCCTCCGAGCTCCTCCGCTCGATCCTCGACGACCTGCACGCCGAGCCCGGGTGGGACTCGCTGAAGGGCCTGGTGGACTCGCTGCACAGCTTCCTCCTCGACGCCCGGGCCGTGGACAGGAACGTGGTGCTCCTGATCGACGAGGCGCAGGACCTCTCGCCCGAGGTGCTCGAGCAGATTCGACTCATCTCCAACCTGGAGACGGACACCGAGAAGCTCATCCAGATCGTGCTCATCGGTCAGTCGGAGCTCCGCGACCTCCTGGCCCGCCACGATCTCCGCCAGCTCGCCCAACGCGTGACCGCTCGCTACCACCTCTCGCCCCTCGACGCCGCGGAGACCGAGGCGTACATCCGCCACCGGATCAAGGTCGCCGGCGGTGCCAACAAGGTCGGCTTCAGCTCCGACGCGCTGCGCACCATCCACCAACGCTCCGGGGGCATTCCCAGGGTGATCAACCTCATCACCGATCGAGCACTTCTCGCCGGCTACGTGAAGAGCGTGAGGTCCATCTCGGCGGAGATGGTGCGGAAGGCCGCCGACGAGGTGACGGACATGCGGCCCAGGAAGGCCCTCAAGTGGCATCATGGCTGGATCGCCGCCGCCCTGACGGCGACCCTGGCGGTGTCCGCCTTCGCTCTCGTCCCTCGCATGGCCCAGGCGCCTGCGGCGCCGTCTTCCCCGTCCGAGCCCGCCCTCGCCCGCCCCGCGCCGGCGTCGACGCCGTCCGCACCCGAGCGCAACGAGCGACTCGACGCTCTTCTGCGAGACACTCCGAGGGGCGATTCGTTCGGCGCTGCCCTCGGGAGGATCGAGACTCTCTGGGAGGGTGTGGGCTCGGATCGAACGACGCTTCGGACCCACCTCACCCAGGTTCAGAGGCTCGACCTCCCGGTGATCCTGGAGATGTTCCACCCGTCGCGGCGGGACACCTGCTTCCTCGCGCTTCTGAGCCTCGAAGGGCAAGCGGCCCGAGTCGCTGTCGGGGACGAAGAGCTCCGCGAGGTGCCCTGGTCCCAGGTGGACGAGCTCTGGACCCGCGAGGCCGTCTTTCCCTGGCCCGAGTCTCGAGCGGTCCCCGCCGGGCCTCGAGGGCGTGGGGACTGGCTCCAAGCCGAGCTTCAGCGCCTCGGATATGGAAACGAAGATCCGAGTGTGGCCGTACAGCGACTCCAGCAGGACGCCGGGCTCGTTCCCGACGGCGTCCCCGGACCCCGGACGCGGCTGTTCCTCTACACCCTCTCTCCGGGCCAGAGGCCTCGGCTCTCGGCGGACGGAGGCGACTCGTGAGCTTCATCCTCGACACCCTCAAGAAGCCCGAGCGGGAGAAACAGACCCGGGAGCCGGAGGTCGTGGTGGTGGGCCCGGTGCCGTGGGGCGGCGCCGACCACAAGGGCGGGCGACGGTGGCTCTTTCTGTCCGGCGTGGCCGTGGCGGCGATCGTCGGAGGCGCGGGTTGGTGGCTTGCGTCCGGCTCCCGCTTCGACGCGGCGCCGAAGCCAATGCCGACGTCTCTCCCCGAGGCGGAAGCCATGACGGCGAGGCCGGACGAGCCGGCGCCCCGGGCGCAACACGAGCCCCCGACCGCGCCTCGACGAACGGCTGCCCCCGCTTCGCCTCCCCGCCGGCTCGGGCTGCCTGGGAACGAGAAGGGGACCCCACGAAGCGAAGGACCCGAACCGACCGTCTCCCAAAGGAGCGCTCCATCGGCTGTGGAGACCGCGGTGGTCGTCGAGGACGTGCTGCTCGCCTCGCCGGCGGCTGACGACCTCGAGGACGTGGCGTTTCGTCTCTCCGCGATCAGCACGCGGGACGGCGAACCCGTGGCGCTCCTCAACGACCGGCTGGTCCGGGAGGGCGACGCGTTCGAAGGGATACGCATCCTCCGGATCGGGACAATCGAGATCGAGGTCGACGGCGAGCGACGCACCATCGGGTTCTAGGCAAGTCGTGAGCGGACGCCTCCGACCCGCCGACGACCCGGCCTCGATCGACGAGGGGGCCCGGCTTCTCCGTGAGGGCGGCGTCGTAGCCTTCCCAACCGAGACGGTGTACGGGCTGGGCGCAAACGCCTTCGACGCCACGGCGGTCGCCCGCGTCTTCGAGGTCAAGGCCCGACCGTCCTTCGATCCCCTCATCGTCCACCTCGCGGCGGCGGCGGACCTCGACAGGGTGAGCACGAGCGACGATCCGCGGGCCCAGCGCCTCGCGGCGCGATTCTGGCCGGGACCGCTCACGCTCGTCCTGCCGCGACGCCCGGAGCTGCCCGAGATCGTAACCGCCGGCCTGGATACGGTGGGCGTGCGGGTGCCGGGGCACGCGGCCGCGCGCGAGCTCATCCGGAGAGCCGGGACCCCGGTGGCCGCTCCCTCGGCGAACCCGTTCGGCTACGTGAGCCCCACCACCGCGGTGCACGTGGCCGAGCTCCTGGGCGACGGGGTGGACCTGATCCTCGACGGCGGCCCCTGCCGCGTGGGCCTCGAGTCGTCGATCGTGGCTCTGGTGAGCGGGACACCCACGCTTCTCAGGCCGGGGGGCGTGGCCCGCGAAGAGATCGAGGAGGCCCTGGGAGCCCCGCTTGCCGAAGCCTCTGCGCCCGCCGAGCGGCCCCTCGCTCCCGGACAGCTTGCGCGCCACTATTCCACCCGGACGCCTGTGCGCATCCTGTCCGGGGAGGCAGGCCCCTGTCCTCCTGACGCCGGCGCACGGGTGGGCCTCCTCGCGTGGGGGGACGCACCGGGCCGGGAGGGCTACGCCGCCGTGGAGATCCTGGCGCCGGACGGCCAGGCAGGGACAGCAGCCGCCGGGCTCTTTGCGGCGCTGCGCCGCCTCGACGCCCTGGGCCTCGACACGATCCTCGCCGAGCCTTGCGATGAGGGCGGGCTCGGCCTCGCGATCATGGACCGGCTCAGGCGGTGTGCGGCCAGAAGCTGATCTGCGTCAGGCTCCCTTGCGGACGCCCTCCACGACATCCCGCAGCCACCGGTCGACCCTGGCCGGAAGGGACGTAAAGCGAAGGGTGACCGAGCCGCCCGGGGCGACGGACACCACCTTGGCGTAGATCTCGACGGGATCCTGATCGGGCGGGCGGAGCTCCAGCTTCAGGTTCGACAGCGGACGGAGTCGCCGCGGCGAGAGCACGATGGCTCCGTGAGAGGAGAGCTCGATGACCTCGGCTCCAAACACCTCCGCCTCCACCCGCTTCCCCTCGACCACGTGGCACAGCGCACGGATCGGTTCGCTCAGCGGGACCGCCTCATCGGCGGCGTCGGGCAGGTTCTCGTCCCCGACCCCGCGCAGGTCGTAGACGACGATGGGCTCTCGGGCCCCCTTGGCGTCGATCGCGAGCCGCGCCCCCACACGTACGCCCTCCCCCGCCGCACCTAGGGTGGCTTCAGAGATGAAGACCTGGCCGCCAACGGTGAACGACTCGATGCGTCCGGAGTGGTTGACGGCGCGCCCCACCACACCGTACTTCGTCCGGCGCTCGGAGCCGATGTTGTCGACGATGACGTCGCCAGTGTGAATGGAAATCCCCATCTCCAGGCGAGGCAGCCCCTCGGCCACGTTTCGCTGGTTGAGCTCCCCATGGCGCTCTGCATCCCGATGGCACAGGCCACAGCCCGTCGCGCGTCTTCGGGGCGCGCGAGCGGCGCCCCGAAGATGGCCAGGATCCCGTCCCCGACGAACTCGTCGATCGTTCCCTGGTGAGCCAGGATGACATCCGCCATCCCCGCGAGGTAGGAGTTCAGGAGGCGGAGAACCCGCTCCGGAGCGAGTCCTTCGGTGAGCGTGGTGAAGCCCCGCAGGTCCGACATGAGGAGCGTCAGGCGGCGGTGCTCGCCGCCGAGCGCCGGGCCCTCCGGGGACGAGAGAAGGCCCGTCACCACCTCTTCGCTCACGTACCGCCCGAACAGCCCGCGGATGAAGCGGTTGCGCAGCTCCAGATCGTCGGCGAGACGCCGGATCTCCGCCTTCTGCCGCTTGAGGGTGAGCTGCATCTCGAGCCGAGCGAGGACCACAGGAAAGTCCAGGGGCTTCGTCACGTAGTCGTTTGCCCCGGCCCGCAGCGCCTCCACCACGTCCTCCGTGGCGTCGCGAGCGGTCACCATGATCACCGGCAGATCGGACTCCGACCATCGCTCGCGGACCTTCCGCAGCACGTCGATCCCGCTCAAGCCCGGCATCATCACGTCCAGCAGCACGATGTCGACGCCCTCGGCATCGAGCCTCTCGAGAGCGAGTGCGCCGTCTTCGGAGATCTCCACGTTGAAACCGCGGGACCCGAGGCGCCGCGACAGCATGTCGCGGTTCATCTCATTGTCGTCGACAACGAGGATCCGCGAGGCGCTGGGATCCACGGCCGGGGTGGGCGTGCGCAAGCCGGTTGCGGCCGCGGTGGAGGGCGGGGTCGAGTCGAGAAAGACACCCGAGTCGGAAGGAGCCTCGGCCGGCGTCGGCGGCACCGCCCGATCGCTCACCTCCAGGGCTCGGCGGGCGGCCACCCGGATCTTCTCCAGGTCCTCGAGACACTCCTTGTCACCGCTCTCGCGGGCCTGTTCCTCCAGGAGCTCCGCGTATCCGATGATCTGGTGCAGCGGCGTGCGCAGATCGTGGCGCAGGCGGCCCAGGGGATCGATCTTCGGATCGCTCGTCGTCATCGCGCGACGCTGGGGTTCATACCCGCTCCGTTGTCAGGTTGGAATCTTGGGCCCTGGACGATCGGGCTCGCGCCTCGGCGGGGTCGGCGGTGATTGCCAGACCCTCGTACCGCGCGCATCCGCGTCTAGTCTGCCACCTACCAGCCGAGCGCGGCAACCGCCACGCCCGTTACCACGATCAGCCCGCCGGCAAGAGCGTCCCCGTAGCGGTCCAGCCAGGGTGCCTGCAGCCCCTTGAACGCCGCGGAGCGGCCCACGAGAACGATACCCACCATCGTGCCCAGGGTCGCCATCTCGTAAATCGCGATCAAGCCCACGAGCCGTGCCCATCCCAGCGGGGCCGCGGCGAGGATGATGGGGACCAGGCGCACGCAGGGATCGACGCTGAAGAGGATGACCAGGCCAAAAACGGTGGTCCGGGACGGATCGTGGACGTGATCGAAGTGCGTGTGCGTGTGCCCGTGCAGCCTCCCCGCGAGGGCCCGTCTCAGTCCCCAGAGGCCATACGCCAGGCCAAAACCGATGAGCAGGATGCCAGCCACGGACTCGAGCCGGGTGCCAAAGGCCTCGAGCATCCCCTGTCCCAGGCGCAGGGCCACGAGGCCAAGGATGACGGAGACGCTGACGTGAGCGAACCCGCACAGGAGCGTCACCTGGGCGGTGCGGGCCGCCGACCAGCTTCGAGCGCGCCCCACGGCGATGAACGGCACCCAGTGATCCGGCGCGAGGGAGTGCAGGGCGCCCACCGCGGCCGCGGTCCCCGCCAGTGCCCAGAAGATCCCGTCGCTACCCATGAGGCCCTCGTCCCTCCGCTCTTCCTGCTCGTGGCCCTATCATGCCACGCCGCCGCCGACGCTTTGGGCCCTGCAGGCGGGCCCCGGGCCTCGTGTTCGGAGGGTGTTCACGGCCTTTTACTTGACTAGTCAAGTATCTGGAGCGATCTTCTCATGCGTGGGAGGAGGGATGCGCTCGGTCAAGGACAAGATCAGGCAGACGAGGCCCTTTGCCTCGCCGGCCGGGGAAGCGGTCGTGACCCTGCTCCGGACTGCCGATGTCCTGCGGAGGCGTCTGTCGGAGGTTGTCGAGCCCCACGGGATCACGGTCCAGCAGTACAACGTGCTCCGGATCCTCCGCGGCGCGGGCTCCGAGGGCCTCCCGACCCTGGACGTCGCGGCTCGAATGATCGAGACCACCCCGGGCATCACCCGGCTGCTCGAGCGGCTCGAGAAGAAGCGGCTGGTGCGGCGCCGCCGCTGCCCTGAAGATCGGCGGCGCGTCTTGTGCTTCGCCACCCCGGCGGCGAGCCGCCTCCTGGCCACGGTAGACGGGCCGATGCTCGACGCCGGGAAAACGTTCCTCGGACCCCTGGGCGCCAACCACACCCGGGAGCTCATCGTCCTGCTGAACGCAGCGCGACACAGCGCTACAACCGCCCCGGAGAACCTCTCACGGCGCCCCTGTTAGTTCCACGAAGAAACCAAGGATGACAAAAGAGGAGGAAATATGAAGATGAAGTTCGTGAGCCTGATGGCGGTCCTGGCCCTGGCGGCGCCCGCCGTCGAAGCCGAGACGTTTAATTTCGACGCCAACCACGCCAGCGTGCTGTTCCAGATCCGGCACCTCATGAGCAAGGTCACCGGCAAGTTCAACGCTTTCGAGGGAGCGGTAAAGATCGACCGGGACGACCCGGCGGCTTCGTCCGTCACGTTCACGATCGAGACCAAGAGCATCGACACGCGAACCAGCGGCGCGACGATGACCTGCGCTCGCCCAATTTCTTCGACGTCGCCTCTCACCCGACGATCACCTTCGAGAGCACCTCGGTGAAGCCGCTCGGCGACGACAACTACGACGTGACCGGGAGCTTCACCATGCACGGGGTCACGAAGACGGTCGTCCTTCCCGTGAAGGTCCTGGGCGAGATGAAGGACCCCTGGGGAAACCAGAGGATCGGGTTCGAGATCTCGACCACGCTCAACCGCAAGGACTACGGCATCTCCTTCAACAAGGTGCTCGACCAGGGTGGCCTCATGCTCGGTGAGGAGGTCACCATCACGATCAACCTGGAAGCGGTTCAGGCCAAGGCCGAGTGAACCCGTCTGGCCGCGGCCGGGCCCCGAAGCGCCCGGCCGCGTCCCCCCTTCCGGGGAGCACTCAGTCCTGGGGGACCGCCAGCTCGTCCCGGGGAAACAGATCCCTGTTGAGCGTCCCCTCCGTCGGTCCCTCTGCGGGGCGCAACCCGAAGGGCTTCGACCACGTCCGCGACACGAGCGGCCCCGAGATAGGGCTCCCCCGCCTCTGCTCGGGCCACCCAGGACTCGGGCTCGAACTCGATGGGATCGAGGCTGCCGATCAGGATCCCCCCCGAGTTGTCCTGCACGACGTGGGGGAAGACGGAGCGGAACGTCCGGTACGTCCGCCGCGTCGGCGCCCAGGTGCACATGACACCGCCCGCGCTCAGCCTCCGGGCGGCCGCCTGGAAGAACTCGACCGAATAGAGGTTGCCGCTCCCCGCGGTCTCCGGCCACGTGGCGTCGGCCTCCAGCAGGTCGTACTCGTCCGGCTCGGCCTCGAGGGCCTTGCGCCCGTCCTCGAGGCGGATCGTCAGGCGCTGGTCCTCGAGCAAGCGCCGCATGTCGGGCATGTCGACGAACCCGGCCAGGCGCCACAGGATGCGCGGCAGCGGGCGGGAGATCTCGAAGACCGTCGTTGACGTGGTCTCGGGTCTGTAGGGCGCTGCCCAGACGGTTTCTCCCGAGCCGAGACCCACGATCGCCACGCGACGGGGCGCCAGGTGTATGCAGGCCGGCAGCGCCCCGAGGACCGTGTGCCCCCGCCCGTACGGAAGCCACGAGTTGCCCTTGCCGTTGATCGACAGCCGCCACTCGCCCTGATCCGGCGTCAGCGCCACGACTCCCGTCCCGTCCTCCTCGAAGAAGACGAGGCCCACGTCCCCGACGAGCCCGTGCAGCCGACGCCAGAGCGGCTCGGCGCCCGGGACGAGCGTGGCGAGGAGCACGAGACCGGCAGCGGCAAGCCCGAAGGTGCGCCCGTAGTAGCGCAGCCCGACGAGGGCAAAGACGACCCCACAGCCGAGCAGAAGTTGCAGCGTGCCGGAGGTCCCGAGAAGCTCGAGCGTGAGCAGCCCCACGACGAGGCTGCCGGCCACGCATCCCCCGATATTCGCGGCCTGAAGCGCCCCGACGCGCAACCCGCTCCTGGCGGCGGCGGCGTGCACCGCCCGCTGGAGGATGGGAAACGAGAAGCCCATGAGCACCGTGGGCACGAAGAAGAGGGCGAGCGGGAGCACGACGTAGAGGCGAATCACGTGGGCCGGGTCCCCTTCGTGACCGAACGGAAAGAACTCGTAGCCGGCCCAGTACTGCAGGAACCACCCGAGCGAGGGCCATTGCGGTGGCAGAGCCACGACGGCGACGACCGAGAGCGCCGACAGCGCGACGAGGGCGCACTGGACCAGAAGGAAGGCGCGCAGGGGTCGACCGAGCCGCGTCACAAAGGGGGCGGCGGCGAGGCTCCCGACACCGGAGCCGAGGAGGTACACGGCGAGCAGCGTTCCGAAGGTGAAGGCGGTGGACTTGACCGCGACGTCGAGGAGGCGGAACCAGACGATCTCCAGCGAGAGCGCCACGAAACCGGACAAGCCGTAGAGAGCGAGCCAGAGCCCGAGAGGACGTCCCCCGGGCCCTTCCACGCCCCGCATCGGCGTCGGGGCGACGGGCGCTTCGCCAGGCTCGCGCGGGGTCACGGTGCCGGCGAGGGCGAGTGCGCCGAGACCGACAAGGAGATTCGTGCCGGCTGCCACGAGGACCGCGCCGCGGATCCCGGCGACGGGGAGGAGCCACCAGGGGGCCACGAGTGCGCCGGCCGCGGCCCCGAGGAGGTTCACCCCGTACAGCCACCCGATCCGCCGACCGGCCCCGGTGACGTCGGTGACGAGCGCCCGGACCAGGAATGGCAACGACATCCCCATGAGGAGCGTGGGTGGCAGAAGGGCTGCGACGTGGGCCATCCCCGCCAGCCAGGAGGGGCTGGGCAGGTGGACCGCCCTGGGGTAGAGCCAGTCGTAGTAGACCCACGTGCTGGCCGCCCCGAAGGCCCCGATGAGCAGCTCCAGGAGCGCGAAGGCTAGAAGCGCCGTGCCAGGCCCGAGGCGCGCGCCCCACCGTCCGCCCACCAGGCTCCCCAGGCCGAGGCCGGCCATGAACGCGGCGACGATCATCGTGACCGAGTAGAGTCCGACCCCGCTGTGAAGGGCGAGCAGGCGCTGCCAGGCCACCTGGTAGACGAGGGCGGTGGCGCCGCTCAACAGAAAGAGGAGGCCCGCGAGGGTGACTCGGCGAGTGTCGCGACTCAAGTGGTCCGCTCGCGGACGCCGGCGGCGAGCAGGAACTCTCGATGGGAGGGCATACGAGCCAAAACGGTACGCCTCGGCGAAGGTCACGGTCAAGGCGGCCAGGGGGACACGGGAGCCCGGGCGCGGCGGCGCCCGTCCGGTTTATGATGCCGCGCCATGTCTGTCCACTCCAGCGCGGTCGTTCACCCGAGTGCACGCCTGGGAGACGACGTGACGATCGGACCCCACGCCGTCATCGAAGACGACGTCGTGATCGGCGCCCGGTGCGAAATCCGTGCCCACGCGACGCTCAAGCGCTTCACCACCCTGGGGACGGACAACGTGGTGCACGAGGGCGCGGTCCTCGGGGGGGAGCCGCAGGACCTCGGCTTCACCGGTGGCGACGGCCGGCTCGTCGTCGGCGACCGCAACCGGTTCCGCGAGGGCGTCACGATCAACCGCTCCACGATCGCCGGTGGGACGACGGGTGTTGGCTCGGACTGCTTTTTCCTGGCGTACGCTCACGTCGCCCACGACAACCGCATCGGCGACCACGTGATCCTGGTCAACAACGTGCTCCTGGCCGGTCACGTCGAGGTCGGCGAGAGCGCCTTCCTGTCCGGAGGGGTGGGCGTGCACCAGTTCTGCCGCGTGGGACGCCTGGCCATGCTCGGCGGCCACGCCAAGGCCGTCCAGGACTGTCTGCCCTTCGTCATCACCGACGGCAGCCCGGCCCGGGCCAGGGGCCTGAACTCGGTCGGGCTCAAGCGGGCGGGGATCCGCGCGGCCGAGCGGCGGACCCTGAAGGAGGCCTACCGGCTGCTGCTGCGGGCCGGGCTCCCTCTCGAGAGTGCGATGGAGGGCCTGAGCGCACTCGGCAGCCCGCTCGTCGACGAGCTGGTTGCGTTCGTGAAGGACTCGAAGAGAGGGTTCGCCCACACGGCCGCCGACAGAGCCTGAGCGTCGGCAGGTCCCCTTGTTACGTTACGGGCTGTCGGGCCCGGCGATGTTGAACGGGTGGCGGTGCGAGCCGCCACTTTCCCCTGTTTTTCCCTGAGGAGAGGTGTCGTGGCCAAGCGTCTGTTGCTGTTCGTGGCAACCAACATTGCCATTCTGCTGATGGTGTCGCTTGCCCTTCGGGTCCTGGGCGCCCTGGGCGCCCTGGGCGTCCTCGATCAGTTCGGCGATCAGGGAGTCCTGCTCGTCTTCTGTGCCGTCTGGGGTTTCGGGGCCTCCTTCATCTCGCTGCTGATCTCCCGTTGGATCGCGAAGCGGGCCATGGGCGTCCGGCTCGTCGACGGCCACACCGGAAACACCGACGCCGACTGGCTGCACAACACCATCGGAAACCTCAGCCGCCAGGCCAACCTGCCCATGCCGAGGTGGGCCTCTACGACTCGCCGGAGGTCAACGCCTTCGCCACGGGACCCAGCAAGAAGCGCAGCCTGGTGGCGGTCTCCACCGGGCTGCTCCAGTCCATGGACCGAAACGAGGTCGAGGGAGTCCTGGCTCACGAGGTGTCCCACATCGCCAACGGCGACATGGTGACCATGGCGCTCCTCCAGGGTGTGGTGAATGCCTTCGTCCTCTACCTCTCCCACGTCGTTGCGTCCATCGTGCGGAGCGCGCTTTCAGGAGACCGGGGTGGGCGCTCGGCCGGGGGAGGCCTGATCAGCTTCCTCGTCTACATCGTCGCCCAGATCTTCTTCGGCATCCTCGGCTCGATGATCACAGCCTGGTTTTCCCGACACCGGGAGTTCCGGGCCGACGCCGGGTCGGCACGCCTCTCCGGGAGCGGGAACATGATCGCGGCCCTGCGGCGCCTTCAGACCACGGTCGCCAGGATCCACTCCTCCAACAAGGAGATGGCCACCATGAAGATCGCTGGCGGGCGCAGCCTCATGCGCCTCATGGCCACCCACCCGCCTCTCGAGGCCCGCATCGCCGCCCTGGAGGGACGGTAGTCGCTCACTCCGGGCTGCAGAGCCTGGCGAGCAGGGCGGCACGCCGGGGAAGGTCCGCGACGATGACGTGCTCGTCGTGGGCGTGCGCGCCTCCACCCGTGGGACCGAGGCCGTCCAGGGTGGCGATTCCCTCGCCGGACGTGATGTTGCCGTCCGAGGCGCCGGCGACACGGGCGCTGCCGAGCTCGAACCCGAGATCGCTCGCGGCGCTGCGGGCGCGCTGGTAGAGGGCCTCGTTGGCCGGCGTTCGCTCCAACGGCGGTCGATCGAAGCCACCCTCCACGCTGACAGTGACCGCTGGATCGGTGGGGTGGTACCCCCGCACGGCCGCGCTCACCCGGGCCGCCTCCTCACGGGTCCAGGCGCGCGCGTCGACCGTCAGCTCGGCGGACGCCGGAACCACGTCCGCGACCGCCCCGGGCCTGGCTCGGGGTGATCGTCGTCTCCTTCTGCGAGTCGGCCAGGCCTTCGAGGCACAGGGCGAAGCGCGCCATCTCCGCCAGCGCCGAAGCGCCTCGCTCGGGCTCGAGCCCCGCGTGGGCGGCACGACCTGCGAAGCGCACCAGGAAGACACCGCTGCCCTTGCGCTCCACCTTGGCCGCGCCGTCCTTCGGAGGCTCGAGCACCAGCACCTGACGATGACGTCGGGCCACGCTCAGCAGAAGCTCGCGCGAGTGGGTCGAGCCGGTCTCTTCGTCAGGGCACGAGCAACAGCGACACCGGAGACGGATCGGTCTCGCGCACCATGGCCGTCAGGACCGCCATCCCCACGGCGATACCCCCCTTCATGTCGAAGGCCCCCGGACCCGAGGCCCGCTCACCCTGGAGCGTCCAGGGCATGGCGGCAAGGGTCTCGGCCGGCCAGACCGTGTCCAGGTGGCCCAGCAAAAGCGTCCCGCCGTCCCGATAGGCAACCGAGGCCAGCACGGCGTCTCCGGCCGGAGGGCAGTGTCGGAGCTCCGCCGGGACGCCCCGCTCTCGCAACCGGTCGTGAATCCACTCCCCCAGCCGCGACACGAGCGCCGCGTCCGCGGTCGGGCTCTCGTGGAGGACGAGGTCCTTCAGATCGGCGCACAAGCGCGGCAGGTCCGATTCGAAGGTGGAGAGCCAGTGCCGTGGCATGGAGAGACCATTCTACGGCCTGCGGCGGGGCCGGGTGATCTGGCGCCCGAACGTCCCGACACCCCTGAACTACGAACGGCGATCCCCGTGATAGCCTCCTCCTGTTCCGGCGTGGCAACGAGCGGCGGGAGCAATGCAAAGCGGTCGGCGCATTCGGGTGACTCTGACCCTCGCACTGGTTTCGCTCGTGGCTGGCCCGGCGGCGCGGGGCCAGCGCACGACGAAGCCCGTGCTTCACGGCCGCCACTGGGTCGCCATCACCGGCAAGCCTCTGGCGGCGACCGCCGGCGCCCTGACCTTCGGCCGAGGCGGGAACGCGGTCGACGCCGCCTGTGCCATGCTGGCCGCGACGTGCACGATGTGGGACGTCCTCAGCTGGGGCGGAGAAACCCAGGCGCTCGTCTACGATCCCCGTTCGAAAAAGGTGATCGCAATCAACGCCCTGGGGATCGCACCCACCGGAGCCACCCCGGAGGTCTTCGGCGGCGAATCTCAGCGCTACCCTCCCGCGTTCGGCCCACGAGCCGCGGTCACCCCCGGCACCCCGGGCGGGCTCATCACGATGCTGGCGGAGTTTGGGCGCCTGAGCCTCGGGGAGGTCCTCGAGCCCGCCATCCAGCTGGCCGACGGCTACCCGATCGAGGGACAGCTCTCCCGATCGATCGAGAGCCACAAGGAGCGCCTCCGAAGGTGGCCCGACTCGAAGAGCCTCTTCCTCGTCCACCCCGGAGAGGCCTTCGAAGCCCCGGTGGAGGGCGAGATCTTCGAGCAGCCCGCCCTGGCCGCCACGCTGCGCAAGCTGGTCGAGGCCGAGGCCCAGGCGCTGGCAGCGGGGAAGAGCCGGCGCGAGGCCCTGCAGGCGGCCTATGACCGCTTCTATCGCGGCGACATCGCAGACGCTCTCGTGGGCTCCGTGCGCGAGCAGGGCGGTCTCATGACGAAGGCCGATCTGGATCGATGGTCGGTGAAGCTCGAGGAGCCGGTCCACACCCGCTACAAGGACCTGGACGTCTACAAGCTCACGGTGTGGACGCAGGGTCCGGTCCTGCTGCAGGCCCTCAACATCCTGGGACACGCCGACCTCGGGGCCATGGGATACAACTCGGCACGCTACATCCACACGCTCTATCAGGCGATGAACCTCGCCTTCGCCGACCGTGATTTCTACTACGGGGATCCCGACTTCCCGCCCGAGGAGCCTGTCGAGGGCCTCTTGTCTCCCGACTACGCCCGCGCCCGCTACGGCCAGATCCGATGGGACGCCAACGACCCGGACGTCCGGCCCGGCGATCCGTACCCGTTCCAGGGCGAGGAGAACCCCTTTCGGGCTCTCCTCGACGAGTGGCGCACCGTGCCGGGCGCCGGGAGCGCCACGCCGGCCCACGACCGCTCGGCCGACGTCATGCCGTACGACGACGCGTTCCGGGCCGGAACGACCTCGGTCGTGACCGCCGACGCCGAGGGATGGGTCGTGTCCATGACGCCGAGCGGAGGGTGGATCCCCGCGGTCGTTGCCGGCCCCACCGGAGTCGGCCTCAGCCAGCGCATGCAGAGCTTCGTCCTCCACGAGGCGGAGAACCCGTACAACGTCCTGGTCCCGGGCAAGAGACCGCGGGTCACGCTGACTCCGAGCCTCGCCCTGAAGGACGGCGAGCCGTACCTGGCCTTTGCCGTCCAGGGCGGCGACACCCAGGACCAGAACCTCCTGCAGTTCTTCCTGAACGTCGTCGAGTTCGGGATGAACGTCCAGGAGGCGGCCGAGGCGGCCAACATCACGAGCCACCAGATGCGGTCGTCGTTCGGAGACCACGAATCGCGGCCCGGGCGCCTGACGCTGACCAGGTCCACTCCCCAGTGGGTGCGGCGGGAGCTCGGGACCATGGGCTACGATCTCCGGTTCGTGGACGTCAACTCGGGGCCGATCAACGCCATCTTCTTCGATCGGGCTCACGGCACGATGTGGGGCGGCTCGGCCATCCACGGTGAAGACTACGGAGTCGCCTGGTAGCGGCTGGAGCCACGGTGCCCCACCTGCGTCTCAACTCGGTCGAAGGACCCGGCGAGGTGCTGCCGCTGAGCGCCGAGCGGATGCTAGTGGGGCGCTCGCGTGAGTGCGATCTCGTCCTTCCCGATGTGCTGCTGTCCCGGCGCCATGCCGAGTTCTTCCACACGGCCCGAGGCTGGATCGTAAGGGATCTGGGCAGCATGAACGGCACCCGGGTCAACGACGAGCGGATCGAGGACGAGCGGGTGCTCTACGACGGCGACATCGTCACCGTGGGCGGATGGCGTCTCGTGTTCTCGGAAGCCGAGCCCGAGGGGACCCCCGAGCCCTCCTCCGACCACGAGGCCCGCGTCCAAGACATCACCTCCCTCGCCACCCGGTCCGGGCTCGACCTGGGCGACCTCAACCGTCAGGGCCGGCTGCTCGGAGTCCTCACCCGTGCCGCCGGCGCCATCGTCGCCACCCCGAACGAGGACGATCTCCTGGACGCCCTCCTCGCCCACCTGCTCGACGCGGTGCCTGCGGCCCGGGGCGCCGTCGTGCTCCTCGAGAAGGACCCGCTCGTTCCTGCGGTCGTCGCCTCGCGAGCCGGACAGGCCGACACTCCGATGACAATCGATCCAGGGGTGGCGGAGCGCGTCCTCGGCGGACGATCGGCGCTTCTCGCTCCTCGCGTCGCAGGGGAGGACGACACGGTGAGATCGGTCATGTGTGCGCCCCTGTGGTTCACCGGGCCCGGTGAAGGCACCGACCGGGTCGCCGGCCTCGTCGTCCTCGAGGCGCCTGCCGAGCCGACCCCCTTCGAGGCCGAGCACCTCAGCCTCGTGAGCGCCATCTCGAACCTCGCCGCGAGCCGCCTGGAGAGCGTGCGGCTGCGCGAGGAGAACTCCGCAAAGCGGCGTCTCGACGAGGACCTGCGCGGCGCTGCGCGCATTCAGGCCAGCCTGCTTCCGGAGGAAGAGCCCACCTTGGAGGGTTGGGACATCGGCGGCTCGAGCCGGCTGTGCAGCGCAGTGGGGGCGGACTACTACGACTTCGCCCTGGCCCACGGCATGCTGCTCCTCACCCTGGGCGACGTGGCTGGCAAGGGGCTGGCGGCGGCGCTCCTCATGGCGGCGCTCAGGGCAGCGGTGCGGGCCCTCTGGGCGGAGCCGGAGCCGCTCCCGCGGCTCGCCGCGGGCATCAACGAGAACCTGGTGGAGGCGTTGCCCGAGAACCGCTTTGCGACGCTGTTCCTGGCCCGGCTCGAACCGGGTTCCGGCGCTCTTCACTACGTCAACGCCGGGCACGCCGCCCCCCTGTTGGTCCGGGCGGATGGCCGAACCGAACGCCTCGAGCGGGGGGGGACGCTCCTGGGGGCCTTCCCCGGCGTGTCGTGGGACGAGGGCCGGGTGAAGCTGGCTCCCGGGGACACCCTGGTCCTCCTGTCGGACAGCATCTTCGAAGCGTCCGCAGCGGGACTCACGCCCGACAGCGTGGCCACGGTCGTTCGCCAGGCGGGCGACGGCGGAGCTGCCGTGATCCTGGCCGCGCTGCAGACCGCGACCGAGACCGCGCTGGGACCCCACGTGAGCGACGACGACCACACCTTCCTGGTCCTGAAGCGCCAGCCCGCCTAGCCCGCGCCGGGGAGCGCGCCCGCAGGCGGAATAGGGCCCAGCCCGGGCTTGTACCACCAGTTGAGAGGGCGGGCCGGAAGCCAGCCCCCTGGAACGAGGTGCAAGATGGGGACGAATCGGCTCGCCTGGTCGTTTGTGGCAGGACTGGCGCTCGCGGCGAGCGCGTCGGCTCACTCGGGGGGCTCTTTCGAGGCCCCGGGTTCTCTCGTGAGTGTGTCGGTCGAGGTGGCTGGCCAGCCTGCCACGCTCTACCCCGCCTCGGACGGCTCGGGGCGCTACTACGTCGAAGCCCGGAAGGGCTGCCAGTACCTCGTCCGGCTCAACAACCGCAGCGGCGAGCGCCTCGGGGTCGTCCTCACGGTGGATGGACTCAACGTGATCAGCGGAACCCGCGACCACAGGCCCGGCCGAATGTACGTGCTCGATCCCTGGCGCCACGCCACCGTGCGGGGCTGGCGCACCTCCCTCGACGAGGTCCGCCGCTTCACCTTCGTCGACGAGGAGGCCTCCTATTCCGCTCGTGCGGGCATGGCCAACTCGAAAATGGGCTGGATCGAGGTGAGCGTCTACCGCGAGAAGCGGCGCTGGGTCGGGCATCCACTCCGAGAGAACTCGGCGGAGCGCTACGACGACGGCAAGGCCGAAGCTCCGGGCGAAGCGGCGGGTCGAGCCGAAGGCCTGAACATTCTTCCGCCGCCCCCGGCGGCTGCCGCCGACGCCGTCGAGGCCGAGAGTCAGGCCGGCGGAAAGCGTCGCGCCCGCTCCTACCCCGGCACCGGTTGGGGCTCCCGAGCCCGGGACAGGGTGGTCCTGGTGGACTTCCAGCCGGACCGCACGCCGGCCGAGCGGATGACCTTGCGCTACGAGTATCGGAAGGCGCTCGTCGCCCTCGGCGTGCTTCCGGCGCCCCACACCCACCACGACCGCCTCTCGCAGCGCGACCGCGGCGAGGGCGGCTTCGCTCTGCCGCCGAGTTGGTGAGGCGCGAGGGGGTTCTTCAGGGGCGGGGACGGCCGGGGGCGCGCAGCTCGGAGCGGCGGCGATCGCGGCGAGCCAGCACCTCACTGCCGCTTCTGAGGGCGCCCGTGTCCTCTTCCTGCAGGCCGTAGACACGGCCGATCTCGTCCACGTTGCTCTGGTCGGGAGTGGAGGAGCTGCCGCCCGGCGTGTTCTCGCCCACGTACTCATTGGCGAGAGCGTCGTCGTCGGGATCGCCGACGCGGATCGTGTCGCCTTCGTGGGGGATGGGTTCCCGGCGGCGTCTCGTCGTCGGGAGAATTCCGCTGCGCAACGCCTCCGCGGCCACCGCGGTGGCGGAGTCCTGGGCCGGGGCCTCCTCTACGGGAGGAAGCCGCACGAGCACGCGCTCGCCCCGCTTCCCTCCATCGCCGCCGACCTTGCGTCTTGCTCGGGCCACGTTCCGCTCCGATTGATCGGCCGAGCTTGACTCCCCGCGCACTCGTCGTCAAGGACAATCGTCGCCGCCCGGGAAGGGCGGTTCTTTAATCCGATCAGTCGTCCGCCTGCAAGGAAAAACGCCGAGCACGAAGGCGTCAGGCAGATCTCACGCTCATCGTCGGCTCGGACTCGGAACCTCTTCATCGACCGAGGCAAAGACCGGTGGGGGGATCACCCCTTTCGAGCGTCGTCGCGGTCTTGCTTTGCCCGGTATTGCTGCTTCCGAATCTGCTCGACGACCTCGCGGTCGAATCGGTGATGCCACCCAGCGTCACGAGGCAGGCCAGCCGCCCCTCCCGCACCCAGCGCGTCACCGTGTTCGGAGACACGCCGAGCAGCCTGGCGACTTCGGATCGGGTCAGAAACTGAGTGTCACTCATCTGGCGTCGGGCTCTAGTACAACATCCTTCGGGAGCAGAGGGTAGTTGATCGGTTTGACCCGGATAAATGGATCAGATGATTCAGGGCATAGTTCATGCAAGTTCAAACCCACCCAATTGGTTGAATCGCAACGGTTTGGCCGAAAACCGCGCTCTCCTCGTATCGTGCCGAGGGCCAACATTCAGGGGCTGGCCCTCGGAGAGCCTCGCCGTGTAGTCCGACGGGCCTATTGTCCCGCGTCGGGTAGCCGCATCAGAATCGAACCGTACCGCGCACCATGCCCGGACTCTGACCACAGGAGGCTCTCATGATCCGTCGTCTACTCACAGTGTCTGTCGCGGCCGCCGCCGTGTGCAGCGCGGGCACCGCCTTCGCCGCGGACGCGGCGACAATCGAGAAGGGCAAGGCGGTGTGCGACGCCGCCAAGCCCCCGTGCACGGCCTGCCACAACGCCAAGAAGAACTCACTGGACAACTACGGCGCCTCGGCCAACGCAGAGGACGCGAAGGCCTGGCTCCGCACACCGAAGGAGATGTTCAAGACCACCGGGAAGAAGGGCGTGATGCCGGCCTACTCCCTCAAGAAAATCTCCGACGAGGACCTCGACGCGCTCGCCCAGTACCTCCTCAGCCTGAAGAAGTAGAGCCCCGTGCCCGGGGGTGCCCTCCCCCCAGGGCCACGGATCGAGCGTCGTTGTGCCCCGGGGCGACAACCCCGGGGCGTTGGATCGTTGCGAGCGGATCGTCAGGAAAGCGTTGCAGGGTGCGTCAGCGCTTGTGCTGCGACTTGCGTCGCTTCGATGCGGCTGGGGTCGATGTCTCCGGGCGCGGCGCCAGGAGCGCCTTGAGGGTCACCAGGGGCCGAGTCTCCTCGAAGCGGAGGAGGGCCCGGAGCCGCTTCTGAACAGAATCGCTCGGCTCCACGAAACGACCTCCGACGACCTGGGTCCGCCGCCCACCGGACCGCCGGCGCGGTCCCACCCAGCGCACCTCGAGAATCAGCCGCAGCGGCCGCCGCATCCCCGGGCCACGGCCGGCATGCCGCATCACGAGCCGACTCCCGGCCTCGATGGGCGGCAACTCGGCCCCGGCAACGCGGAGCTGGGCCCCGGCTCGGCTGACGTCCATCACGGTCACCTCGAGGTGCCGCGCCAGGGGCGCCGCGTCCGTCGCAAGCTTGAGTGGCACCCGCGTGGTACGGCGAGGCCGTCGCGTCTGCGTCCGCAACGCCGCCAGCGCCTCGTCGAGCTGACCCCTCTGACCCCCTGCATCGAAGTCATAGCGCAGCGTCATCTCGTGGGACTTTCCACGGACGCGCAGCGCGGTGACCGTGCCGTGCACCTCGATGGGAGCCGAAAGACACTCGGTGGACATGACGAGGACCAGCGAGGTTCCCACCGGGAGGCTGCTGTCGGCGCGGAGCAGCGTCTGCCCCTGGCTGATCGCCCGCGAGAGCTCGCGCAGCAGAGAGCCCGCCGACCGGTACCAGGCGTGGAGACGGATCACAGATGGGGCCACGGGGGCCATCTGGACGCGGTCGATCACATCGAATGATGCCACAATGCCCGCTCGAACAGGGAATTCCCAATACCATGAGGATCCTCTTTTTGCAGGGCACGTGATGACGGGAGGACGCCAGTGACCAACGCGCGGCTGAGAATCGACTCCGCCCTGCCCCGGGATGTCCCCGAGATCCTCGGGCTGATCCGGGACCTCGCTCGATACGAGAAGCTCGAAGACCGGGTCGTGGCCACCGAGGAGGGGCTGCGAAAGACGCTCTTCGAAAAGCCCCGGGCCGCGGAGGTCGTCCTCGCCCGCGTGGGAGACGAGACGGCCGGCTTCGCCCTCTTCTTCCACAACTACTCGACATTCCTCGGGCAGCGTGGCATCTACCTCGAAGACCTGTACGTGCGACCCGAGCATCGGGCCCGCGGTTGCGGCAAGGCACTGCTCCAGTACCTCGCGCGCCTGGCGGTGGAGCGGCGGTGCGGCCGGCTCGAGTGGGCCGTCCTCGACTGGAACGAGCCGGCGCTCGGCTTCTACCGTCGCCTCGGAGCCGAGGCCATGAGCGACTGGGTCGTCCACCGCTTGACCGGCGAACCCCTCCACCAACTGGCCGCCTCCGGCGATCTCCCGCCGGGGCCCATCGACTGACAGGCACCGCGATGATCTGAGGCTCGCCACCCGTCCAAAGGCCGCATGGGAGCCGCACGCACCATAGGCGGAGTCGGAAAGCAGTTGACCAGCACCAGATGGGGGTCGTAGTCTGTCGCCGCGAGTCTGTCGCCGCGAGCCTGGCGCAGCGAGTCTAGGGCCGCACGCTGGGAGAGACTTCGCTCGTCAACCGGCTCGGGTGATGAAGGTTGGGGGGAACGACTCTATGGGCTGGCTGCCTTCTCTTAGTTGCTTCAGAGTTTTCTGTGATTCGTCTGGGCTCCGCAGGGCTTCGGCTTGGAGCGTTGTGGCCGCCGCTGCTCTCGCTGCTTTCGGTGCTGGCCGCTCCAGTTCTGCTCAGGAGCCTGACAAAAGAGCGAGCGATTCTTCCATGCAGCTCTTCACCGTCGAGAAGGCAGCAGTGTTGAGGCCCGGGGAGATCCTTCTTGGTCATGAGCTTGACGCTTTTGATCGTGACCCGAATGGCATCGACGTGGTGATGGCGTCCGTCGACTTCTGGTTTGGACTTACAGACAAGGTCATGCTGGGTTTTGAGCACGCGTATTCCGTCTCTGTGAGCTCGCCTGGCTTGCACCCGGTGCCTCCTCCGCCGCTGGACATCGTCGTCCTCGACGGCGGGTATCTGCAAGGGCCTTATCGTTCCATGTCTTGGACCATGCCCTACCTGGAGAACCGCTCCAACCTCGGTGAGGGCGCCAGGTTCGATGATTTCATCTCGGGAGATTACATCTTCAGAGTGAAGGCCAAGATGTCGGAGCAGGATGGCTGGATGCCTGCGACGACATTCAAGTTACAGCTATCGATCCCAGCCACCCACTCGAAGCGTGAGCTCGTGAAGGGCTCTGGAGCTGACGAGCTGGATTTTGGTTTTCACACCGCAGCGACCTGGAACTACGAGCGCTTTGGCGTGTCTGCCAATCTTGGCGTGACTGTCCCTAGCAGCTTGAACCCTGGAGACGTCATTCTGTTGGTTGACTCGAACACGTCGCAGCCCAACAGCATCAGGAGGCCTTTCTTTCTGCACGCAGGAGTCGGGGTTGAATACAGGATCGTCAATTGGCTGTCTGTCATCGGAGAGTTTTCGGGTGGAGACTTCTTTGGAGGACACACATCCATGCAGAATGAGAGCGGTGCTAGCGACGTGTTGGCAGGCATCCAGATAAGCTACAAGAAGTTCTCTTTTGCAGCAGGAGTCAGGCAGCACTTGAACCCTCCTCCGCACGGAGTCGACCTCCCGACCGGCCCCTTGGCTGGAAGTATCGACTTGTCAAGGATGAGTCTGGATGAGCGGAATCGTGTCCTTGATTCTCTCGGCGTCGGGGGCTACAGGTCGTTCGCAAACCTCGTGGTCAAAGGCTGGCCTGCAGATGCGGTTCTTCCTGCAGGCGCAACAATCATCCCTCAGACCCACAAGTCCTCAACGACTGGGAACACAGGCTCATATTTCAGGATGACCTACAGGTTCGGGACTTGAATCTAGCAGCCCGTGGCGAAAATCAGACCGCGTCGAGGCCCGTCGGGGGCCGTCGCCGGGGCGTGGCTCTCATTTTCGGTTTGGTCGTCGCGCTCGTCCCGACGCACGGCCGCACCGAGGTCGGCGGCGCGACGATCATCGTGCACGTCGTCGACGTCGGGGGCCAGGCGGTTCCGGAGGCGTCGGTCAGCGCGCGCTGCCCATTCGGCCCTGAGTGGCGGGCGACGACCGATCCGCATGGGTTCGCGGTGATCACGGGCATCCCCGCCTGCCGGCTCACCGCGGAAGTGGGTTCGACGAACGGCGTGGGGGCGAGCTGCGTGGACCGCGATCGGCGCGTGTCGGAGGGCGAGACGATCCTGCTCCGAGCGACCGGCTGGTCGCTGGGTGAACAACCCGCGGCCTGCCGGCTCGCGGTCGAGCGTCTCGAGGACCACGTCGTCGCACGCCAGGATCAGGCCGCGCTCGCGCGCGACCTTCCCTCGAGCCGGAACGTCTGGTCGCACCTCGAGACGGTCGAGGCCGCGGCGATCCTCGATCGTATCGACGGCGCCGGACTCTATCTCGGCACGCCCGGTTGGTTCTCGATGCGCGGTGCCTCCTGGACGCAGAACACGATTCTGCTCGACGGCGTCGACGTCACCGATCCCGCTCGCGGCGGCACTCCACTCATCGAGCCCGACCTCGGCGCCTTCGAGTCGATCGACGTGACATCGGCACTGGCGCCTGTGGAGCACTCTGCACCGGGCGTGACTCTCGCCCTCGTGCCGCGCGCGCCAGCCCGGTCCTGGCGGGGGACGGCGCAGGTCGACGCGCTCTCTTCGGGGCTCCAGGCCGAGGATCGCGTGGATAGCGGGCCGTCGATCGCCCGTTTTGGGGCGCTCGCCGACGCCAGCGGGACCGTCTCGGGACCGCTCGCCGGCGACCGGCTGCGGGTCCTTCTGTCGGGGCGGGTCGCCCGCGTACGGCGCTTCGAGCGGAACGATCCGGCCGAGCTCGAGTCACGCCTCTCTTCGCTGTTCGGTCATCTCGTGTATCAGCCGTCCGATCGACACACGCTGCGGCTGCTCGCTTCAGTGCAAGCCCGGCGTCGCCCGTTTGCCGGCCGCGCCCGCTTCTTCGGCGATCCGGTGACCGAGCGTGCCGATTCTGTTGGCGGGCAGGTCGCGTGGACGCACGTTGCGGAAGGCGCCACATGGTCGGCCTCGGCCGGCCTCTGGACCGGGCTCTTCGAGCCGCAGACGGACGGTCACGAGCCCGGGCGACCGATCGAGCGGCTTCTCGACGGTCCCGTGCCGGAGCTGGTCTTCCCCGCGCGGAGTCGGCGATCAAGTTGGACGGTCTCCACCGGTCTCGCGCTTCGGGGCACGCGGCTCGGCGGTCTGTGGCACGCACCACGCTTCGGCCTGGCGGTGAAGGGGGCCGCCGCGACCGAGCTGCCGGGCGCGGACGGTCCAATCCCCGAGAGCGTGGACGGCTTGTCCGCCCGTGTGTGGGAGTACGCCTGGGCGAGTCAAGGCTCGCGTCGACAAGCCTTCGACTTCGTGGCCTACGCGGCGGATCGGCTCGTCCTCCGCGACCGTCTCCTCATCGAGGGTGGGCTGCGGCTCGACGCGACCCGAGGCAGAGCCGACGGTGCCGCGGGGCGCGTCTCGTGGACCACCCTCTCGCCCCGCGTGTCGGCCCGGCTGCGCCTCGGTCGAATCTCGCTCCTCGGGGGCTGGGGCGAGTACCGGCACCGACTCCTGCTCGACCACCTGGCCTACGGCGACCCGAGCGGGCCACAGGCCCGCGTATACCGGTGGAACGATTCGAACGAAGACGGCCTTTTCGACGCTGTGGAGCGAGGTCCCCTCGTTGCGCGGGTGGGCCCCGGAGCGACCGACGGGGAGCTCGTCTCCATCGATCCCGCTCTGCGACCGCCGCGGACGCGGGAGTTCGTAATCGGAGTCGAGGCCAGGCTGGGAGGAGGGTGGATCGTCGGCCTGACGGGCTTCGATCGCCGCGCGCGAGACCTTGTCGAGTCGGTCAACGTCGGCGCACCGCGCTCGAGCTATACGGTGTTCTTCCTGCCCGATCCGGCAGGAGACATCGACGGGCCCCAGGACGACCAGTTGCTACCGGTCTACGACCGCAAGCCGGAGACGTTCGGCCTCGACCGGTACGTGCTCACGAATCCTCCCGGCGGCACGATGCTGCACCAGGGCCTGGAGCTGCGCGCCGAGAAGGCCTTCGGCAAGCGCTTCTTCCTTCTCGCCGGCGCGACCGCCTATTTGACAGAGATGGCCGGGGCGAGCCGGGGCTTCCGCGTGCTGGAAAACGATCAGGGCCTGGTCGGTGAGTTGCTCGACAACTTCAACGCCGACACGCACGCCCGCGGGCGCGCCTTCTTCGACCGCGCTTTTACCATAAAGGTCGGCGCGATCTGGCGCGCCCCGGGTGACTGGCGGGCCGGGGTCGTGGCCCGTTACCAGGACGGTCAACCGTTCGGCCGCGTCGTCGTCGTGCCGGACCTCGCCCAGGGTCCCGAAGCGGTCCCGGCGACCCCGCGCGGCCAGATTGCTCGCGGCTGGGCCCTGGACGAGCAGGGCCGCTACATCGTGCCCTCCGGCCATCGGTTCACCTTCACGCTCACCGTCGACGCCCGGATCGAGAAGGGTCTGCGCTGGGGCACGCACCGGCTCGCCTTCGTCGCCGAGGCATTCAACCTGCTCGGCACTCGCAACGAGGTCGAGGAGAACCCGGTCTGGGGACCGAGCTTCCGCGAGCCGACGGCTTTCCAGCCACCGCGCGTCGTGAAGTTTGGCTTGCGCTTTGAGTTCTGAGGAAGCGAGTCACAGGGGCCTGCGTGGCAGCATGCATGAGGCAGCGGTCGGGCTGTTGGCGATCGTTCTCGCAGGGCCTACGGGGGTTCAGGCGAGCGAAAGTGTGGCGCCCGAGGCGCCGAGCTTCGAGCTGGCGAAGGGCACGAACGAGATCGGTCTTTGGGGCGGAGGGGCATCGTCCGTCAGCACGATCGGCGGCCTCGACAGGGCCGAGACGGAGGGGCGCCGTGTCGGGCTTCTCTCCTTCCGCTACGGCCGAGTGCTGCTCCGGCGCGAGATGTTCGCACTGGAGTACTTCGCCGACCTGATCCCCTTCGCCGTCGAGACCAACACGATCGTCGTGGCCGACGACGGCTCTGGCGCGTTCGTCCGGAGGACCGCCTACGGAGCGGGGATGGCCCCGCTGGGCGGGCGGATCGTCTTCCGGCCCGGCTCCCGAGTGAAGCCCTTCGTCGGCGCCAGCGGCGGCTTCCTGCTGTTCAACGAGGAGGTTCCGCTCCCCCGCGCGAACAAGCTCGCGTGGACCGGCGACGCCGAGGCAGGTGTCCAGATCTGGACCGAGCGCCGCAGCTCGTTCACCCTCGGCCTGCGCTTCCACCACATCTCGAATGCCAACACCGGCGACGTCAACCCGGGGCTGAACGCCTTCGTCTTCTTCGCGGGCTTCTCGCTCTTCCGATAGCCGCGTGCGAGGCCCCCCGGGGTCGATGTCGATCGGTGTGCCTCAACCTCCCGGCGCTTCCCCCGGTCTAAGCCAGCATCAGTCGTCCGACGAACCACCACGAACAACCCCATACAAAGCACGCGACTCAATGCGGGAGGTCTGTCTCAAAAGGAGAAGAGGACGTCCTCGTCCTCGTCCGGCGGCGGCTGGCCACCGGGGGGTAGCTCCGGCCTGCGCTGCTTCTGGATAAACTCTTCTTGCTCGGTTCTGTCAGGCATAGTCCCTCCTACCCACAGGTTGCCCGCACAAGGCCGTGACCAGACTGGTATACATGAGCACCCAGCCGTTGGTGTCTCGCCCGTTCAGCCAGTAGGTGACGCTCGGGCGGGCGAGGCCTATGAAAGCCCCTGCGTGAAGGGGCGTCAAGGAGCCGTCGTCGCCGCGTTTGGCTCCAGGTTCTGGTTTCGCTTGAAGACGTTGTCCGGGTCGTAGAGTCGCTTGGCGGCCAGGAGGCGCGCGTGGTTCCTTCCGTAGGCCTTCCTTGCCGCGGCAGCCCCTTCGGTGTGAGCGTAGTTGGTGTATATCCGATCTCCGGAGTACCTCTGTAGATCTCGCCACGTCCGGTCGGCCCAGTGGAGATTTGCTGCGGTTTCCGAGGGTTCGTACCATCGCATGTTGAGCCAGACATGGAAGGCCCCCGGGTGCCGGAGCTCGAAAGCGGTCGCGTCGTAGTCCACGCGACACACTGCGCCGTGGACGTAGTGGTCGAGCCCGATGGCCCCCTCGTGTGGCGCTTCAGCGAAACAAGCGAGGACCGCCTCGATGGCACCGTCGCTCAGCTCTTCCAGGTAGCAACCCTTGACCCCCCGAATCGATCGAGGGTCTCCGAGGGTGTCGACGAGGGTATTGGCGTAGGGCGTGACCTGCACCGTATCGCTGAGCGGCTTCTGGCGGGCGCGAAGGGGCCGAAGAACTCTGGCTCCCTGGTCAGGATCGCCTGAATAGCAGACCACGATGTGGAGTCGAGGCTCCTCGTCGTCACGCCTCAGGAAAGCCGTGGTCTGAAGCTCGTCCGGTGAATCCGCCATGAAATCCCGGTAGAACTCCAGCATGGCGGCCGCGTCGGAAAGAGGGTACGCGAGGATTCCCGCCAGGACGTTCCCCACGGGGTGGAGCCGAAACTCGAGAGAAGTCACCACCTCGAAGTTCCCTCCACCGCCCCGGATGGCCCAGAAGAGCTCGGTGTTCTGAGTGGGGCTGGCCTCGAGGGATCGGCCATCGGCCATCGTCACGGTCGCCGAGAGCAGGTTGTCGCATGCGGCACCGAAGCGGCCTGAGAGCCATCCCAGACCCCCTCCCAGCGCGAGACCGGCGACGCCGACGCTCCTGCACTGGCCGCCCACCGCGGCCAGCTCGTAGGGACTGCTGGAGTCGACCAGTTCGTGGGCGAGGACTCCGGCGCCTACTCGGGCCGTGCGAAGGAGGGGATCGACGGCAATATCTCTCATGGGAGAGAGGTCGATGACCAGCCCACCGTCGCAGGAGCCCCACCCGAGGTAGCTGTGGCCGCCGCCGCGCACCGCTACAGGCAGGCTCTGCTCACGACCGAACTCGATGCAGCGTGCCACGTCGTCGGTATGCTGGCACCGCGCGATGATCGCCGGACGCAGATCTAGCGTGGGATTCCAGTAGAAGAAGCGGTAGGCCGCCTCGTACGCATCGTGATCGAGGCGTATGAGCGGTCCATGGAGCCCACGCTCCAGGGCTCGAAGGGCGGCGGCGTCGACGGGTTCGGCGGCCTGGCCCACACCGGACGCACCGGACCAGGCGAGCGCGGCGAGACCCTGCTCGAGGAACTGGCGCCGCCTTGTCATGCCGATCCGAGAGTCTATACGGTTCTGCGGATCACTGCGAACGGAAACGCAACGACAGATCGGCAGCCCTGGAGTCAGGCCTCAGAGCGCCTGTTCACGGTTTGTTGCCGCCCGCCAAGATGCTGGATTCAGGTCTCGACACCGGTGGGTCTATCCCCCACTGGATCTTGCTCGCCCTATCTGGTCGTGCGACCTGACCCTGGGGAGAGTTCCAGAACCCCAAGGAAGCGCCAGCCAAAAGCCCTTGCTCTAGACCGGGAAGAAAACCCTGGGTGAATTCTGCCGAAGGCAGAAGAGGGCAAAGCCCTGGGGCGTGAGCCCCCCGCGAAGACATCTTTCTCTCCTCCAAGCCAAAAAGGTCTCCTGCCCAAGGGGAACAAACTTCAAGCCTGCCGCAGGCAGGCGCAGCGGCCAGACGAGCCGTAGGCGAGGATGGCAACAGGGCTCACCCTCAGAGGCCGTAACGCCTGAGACAGGGCAGCGAAGGGCAGTCAGTGGTCAAAATGGCAGCTGGTCAGAGAGCTAAGTTGCCGTCAGTATTGCCTAACTTGCTCTAGTACCGTATGACTCGATGTACTGGTAGAGGATCCGGCTCGGCTCCTGGAGATTGAGCGTCTCGAACCGGATCGTCCCGAGCCACTTGCCGAGGTGATAGATCTCCTTCGAGGTCTCCTCCGGAGAGCGACCCCAGTAGTGCACCTCGAGGACGTCCTCGTACTCGATCCGGCTGTCCGGGTCCTGCCAGGTGTCGTAGTGCGCCACGACCTCGACCCTGAGGGTCAGGTCCCCGGAGTTGGCCGTCGTCCTGAGCCGCGGATCCATCACGGAGTCGGTGATCCGCTGCTGAGTGAAGTCGCCCACGCGCATCCACCGATCCATCCAGCCGTAGGGCGACGAGAAGCTGTGGCTCTCCTCGCTGCCATAGAAACCGTTCCCTCGAAACGTCCCCCAGTACAGGAGCTGCGGCTCGGTGAGCTCGAAGAGATCGAACTTCGTGAAGCTGCTGTCGCCCTGCAGGGCGACTGTCCGGCCCCAGAGCGACCCCCCCCAAAACGTGTGCTCACCCACCGCCCGCCCCATCTTCCCGGGCGCAAGAGCCAGGAACGGCAGGCGCGGGCCCGGGTAGGCGGAGCGCGTACCCCTCCTTCGAGGGCGAGTCGCCCCTGTCGCGGGAGGCCGGAAGACGGTCGTCAGGAGCCCCAGCAGCCCATGAGGCATCAGCCAATAGGCGAACATGTCGTATGGCGGCATCACGCCCTTTGCCGCCGCGGCTGAAGGATCTCCGCTCCCTCGGTTGCCAGCGTGTCTGGTGCGTCGGCTCATGCGCGTTTCCTCGTCCAGTCCTCCAAGACGTTCAGATCTTCGACAGCCAGTATTTGATTCCAACACGTTGTTTCCATTGGCCTTGTCACGAAACTCAGGTTTCCGAGAGCAACCGCAACCGTCGGGTGATGTTACAGCTGGCGACCGAATGCAATGCCCCATATGCGACAAAGTCTTCTGCATCAATCAGTTGGAAGTCTTGGCGCGAGGGTTGCACGACTGAGTCGCCAAGATCTCTTCTACCAGACAACAAACTGAGGAGAAGGACGTGATGAAACGACTGCTTGCCGTAACCGCGATGTTGACCATCTTCGCTGCGGCCCCCGTTGCAGAGGCGCACACGATCTCGATCGGGTCCGAGAACGCGGGGCCTAGCTCCGTGAGCTTCTGGATCGGCAACTACACGCACGCCAACGTACCGGGCAACGTGCCGCTGGAACGGAGCATGCAGCTAGAGGGGATCCTCGGCACCTTGTTCGCGCCGACGGTCATGGCATTCGATATGGATACGAACATCAATACGGCTGGGAAACCGGCGGGCCTGGTCGATGGGAGCACAAACTTCTATGTGACAGGGGCGCTCAGCCAGCCGGGGCAGCCGCTGTCCGGAAGCATCGCGAACTTTCTCAGCACCTGCCCCGCCTGCGGCCCCGTCACGGGTTGGCAGGGTGTGACCTTCGCAGGTCTGATCCCGGGTGACTACCAGTTCACATACATCCCCATCGCTTTCCCTGCCGCCGACTGGACGCCCTTCAACGACAGCTTGAACAACACGCTGACGCTCACCGGGCCGGTGGTTGGGACCCCGGAGCCAGCCACTCTGCTGTTCTTGAGTGGTGGCCTGCTGGGCCTCGCGCTTCAGAGACGCAGAGCGTAGGAGTCCAACGTCTCCGAGCCTGATTCCCTTTGAACCAGAAGCCCGCCTCGAGGCGGGCTTCTGGTTTTCTGGTTCCGGGCTCGAGTCCCTCGCTCGCCAACAGGCCCAACGGCTCGGCGAGGCGGGGGTCCTACGACGGAGGCCGTCGTGGCCAAAGAGGCGCCACGCAGGCGGCCACGATCAGGAGGCCGACGAACTCGCGGCTCTCCTCGATGTGGGGACGCTCGGCGGCCATGGGGGCGATCAGGTCGCTCCCCGGGTGGTGCAGAAGCCAATCGAGGAACCCGGGCAGTATCGTGGCCCCCACCGCCGCGTACGCCGCAAGCACGGCGAGCACCGCCCAGCGGCGACGCCACCCGGCGGCGGCCAGAGCGAGCAGCACGGCGCCGGCACCGTAGACGGCGATCCAGAGCAGGGGATCCGGGTCGTTGTACTGCACCGCGGCACAACCCGCCAGGAAGACAGCGAGCAACAGATAGATGACACGCCGCAGCCCGCCAACCGACGATCCGTCTTCGTGCAATGGCAAGGGCTCTACCGGATGGTCATCGTGGGTTCGCGCTCGTCCCGACGCTCGAAGGGGCGGAGTGCTGATTCGAGACTGGTAACGACCATACATGGAACGACCACCTGAGTGAGCTTGGAGAACAATTGCCGGGACGGGTGCCGACGCTCCACGAAGTGGATTCAATCGGTCAACCAGCAAGTCCCAGCTGATAAACGGTATCCGCAGTGCGCCAGGAGATCCATTCCCTTTCGTCAGCGCTGGGATGGGCGCCATCCACGATTTCGAAGCCGACATCGTACGCGCAATTCACCGAAAGGCCGTGCAGATCGGTACCAAACATGCTGCGATGTGCGCCTATTTCGTCTACAGCCTCGCGAAGATGCTCCGCTCGTGAGTCAGTGAGATCAAAGTAGACGTTGGCGTTACGCTTGGCGACCACCGTGCAGGCATCAAAGGATGTTCGGATGCTCCGTCCCATCTTTGTCAGTACGATGGGTACATCTGGAAAGTTGCCGGCCAGTTCATCGACCCAGACCGGTTCGTAAACGTAGAACAGGCGACCCTTCCAGCCCGACGAGCCTGTCGGCAACTGAATCGGTAGTTTTTTGGGACGTAATGCTTCCATGACAGGACCCATATCGCGTGCGATTTCAATCGGATCGAGCGCCGTAGTCACGAATCCGCCGGCGATAAACTCCCCCATGCCAACCATACCCAGCTCAGGGAACACGCCTTCGATTACTTCAGCGTGTGTCGGGCGTTCTGGCGCAATTGTTTCTGATCAGGTTTTTGCATCGTTCCTGTACCGAGATTGCCCAGCAGCTCTTCGGGTCGGTACATCGGAAAGAGTCTACCCTCGTGCCGCTTCGCAGCCTCGGCCACGAGCTGATTGCTGGCATCCTTTCCGGGCGTGGCCTGAAAGAGCGCGTGGGTGGCCCCATTCTTGTCCATTGCGGCAATCAGGTCGTCGGAATTGTCGACCTGCGATTGGGACGCCGCCTTCGCAAACGCCTCCGGCTGCTTGCCGCGTAGCGCAAGCCAGTCTTTCGGTGTCTGGACCTGATCAATAAGAGCAGCAAGCGCGGGGAACCCGCCAAAGTGCACATGGCAATCCAACAGGAAGCGTGTCCTGCGGCGAGCAGCCGGCTCAGCAGCATGCACACTTGCAACAGCGAGCGACTGCGAGCCAGCAACACAGGCGGCCGCCGATGCGGCGCCGACCTTCATCAGCTCTCTCCGGGCAATGCCTTCCTCATGGTGCTGGTCCATACTTGCTCCTAACTGGAGAATGCTCGCGCAGGCGCCGCGCTGCGCAAGACGGCAGCTCCAACCGTAAACTCGACGCCGAACATACCACTAAGTTCACCCCCCACCTTCGCGAAAGGACCCGCCTGGCCTGAAGATGGGACCCCAGCCGCTACAGCTGATGAGCCTGTGCTAGGCTCCTGTCTATCGGAATCCGGCAAAGAAATGGGCCTCTCCCCGCGGACGAGCTGACCCGGCCGAAGCCCCCGGCGGTCACGGTGGTCGAAATCACCGACCCGACGGCTGCCCGTGAGGGCATCGAGGTCCTCGACCAGGACGTCGTCCACCTGGACCAGGACCCGCTCCGCGTGCGGCGCATGATCGCCCGGCTCGACAGCACCTGGCTCGTCTACCAGACGACGAATCGTCGCGTTCGGACCCGCACGCGGGTCGGCGACGCCTTCATGGCCTTCAGCGCGATCGGGCCGACCGCAGGGGGCACGGTGGACGGAAGAGAGATGAGGGCCGACCGGCTGCTCGTCGCGGAGCCAGGCACCGAGGCCGAGCTCGTGGTGCAGCCCGGCTATGAGAGCATCGCCGTATTGATCGGCCCCGCCGATCTGGAACGGCACCTTCGCGACCGAGGACGGGGGGATGAGTTCCAGAGACCACGCGGGATCGAGCTGCGCCGGCCCGCTGCCGGCGCCGCGCGCGCTCTCTTCAAGCTCGGCAGACGGTTGGTCGAGGCGGCCGCGGCACGGCCAGCGCCGCGCTACTCGAGACGCTGCTTGCCGCTCTGGAATCGGATGGACCTGTCGAGGAGATTCGTCGCGAGCGTACGCGGCAGACATACAGCCGAATCACCCGGGTCACCCAGGACTGGGCGCTGGCGCACGCGGGGGAGCCCGTCTCCGTGACCGACTTGTACAAGGTGGCCGGCGTGAGCCAGAGGACCCTGCAGTACGCCTTCCAGGACATCCTCGGTCTTTCACCGATGGCCTACCTGACTGGATTGAGACTGCATCGGGTCCGCCAGGCGCTCCGGACCGCTCGTGCCCCCTCGACCCGTGTCTCGGCCGTCGCCCTCGACTGGGGCTTCTGGCACTTCGGCGACTTCTCGCGAGCCTACAAGGAGTGCTTTGGCGAACGGCCCTCGGACACCCTGAAGCGAAGGACTCGGCGAGCTGAGCTCTAGCTGCTAGCCGGCGAGGTCGATGATGACATTCTCCAGCCCGGCGACCACGCGGGCGAGGTGACCATAGAGGATGCGGTCGGGCGTGTCCCGCGGGGAGTGGTACGGCTCGTAGCGAAAGAGCGCGGTGTCGGTCACCATGACACCGGGATACCCCTGCTTCCAGAAGGACCAGTGATCCGACCAGCCCACCCCGGTGATCCATCCCGGAGCGGCCAGGCCTTCGGAGGGCAGCGAGGCGTGACGACGGAATGAGGCCAGAGCGCCTCGAACGAGGCGCCGCGAGTCCAGGTTCCCCACGAAGCCGACGAATTTTCCCTGGGAGGGGTAGAAGAGACGGAACGGGAAGGGGTACTGCTGCTCCCCTCGTCGTCGGAGTAGTAGCCGATCGTCTCCAGGGAGAACATGGCGACGATCCGGTCGCCCTGCTGCCGCGCACGGCGTGCGTAGTGCACGCTCCCCATGTCCCTGGTCATGTAGAAGGGCGGTTCCTCGTTGACGAAGAGCACGAAGCGCACGGTCCGGGACAGCTCCTCGTCGGCCAGCAGGCGCGCGAGCTCGACCACCGCCGCGACCCCTGTTGCGTTGTCGTTCGCCCCCGGGGATCCGACGACCGAGTCGTAGTGCGCTCCCACCACGATGACCTCGTCGGGCCGAGACTGACCCCGGTGCTCGATCTCGAGGTTCCGCACGGTGACGCCCGCGGCCTCGAACGTCTGGGACGCCACCGGGCGTCCGGCGGCGCGGAGGTTCGCCTCTAGATACGACGCAGCCGCTGCAAGATCGTCCGGCCGAAAGACGTTCCTCTCTCCTATGTCATCGGACAGGGCCCGCACGTGGATCTCGAGGCGCGGCTCGAGATCGCGCTCCCGCTCGTCGAGGGGAGGCAGTGAACCGACGAGTGTCTCTCCGGGCATGGCCGTCATCCACCAAGTGCCGCCACCCAGTAGACCGAAAAGGCCGAGCCAGAGCAAACCGGCCCGACCCCACCCCTTCGCCCCCGTGGGCAGGACCTGGAGCTTCGGTTTCGGTGGGATCTCGGACATCTCAATTCAAGATGACATTCGCGTTGCCGGGCGATCTCGTCGAGCCTTTAGAGACGGAACGTGTACTGAAACTTCAGGGTGAAGTTATCGGACGCGGGCTGGAACCGATCGCCCAGCCTCTCCCAACCCCTGTTGACCACGACGAAGAAGTCGTTCCCCGGCCTCAGGATCCAGCGGAAGCGGCTCTGGAACCCGAGGATGTTGGAGTCGTTGTCGAACTGCACCAGGTTGGCCCAGGAGAGGTTGGGTGTGAAGCTGGTGTTCGCTGCGAGCTCGAAGACCTGTGTGTCGAACGTCCCCTCGGGCAGCTCCACGTCGTTGCGTTCGCTGCGGAACTCCAGGTGGAGATGACGGCTCAGCTTCAGGATGACAGCCAGCTGGATCTCCCGCCGGCTCCCGGTGAAGAAGCCGCCCCACCGGTAGGAGAGCTCAACCGCCCAGGGACGGTACTCCGCCGTCTGCACCTCGGCACGATATCGGGTCCATTGGTACCGGCCAGCGGGTATCACTGCCCCGTCGTGAATCTCGAAAGGCTCATCCAGGGTCTGTTGCTCTGGAATCACGTTGAACTCGATCCGCTCCTGGGACTCGGTCTCCAGGTTCAGGGGTGCCGTCTGGACGCGGTAGTCGAGCAACCGCCCGTCGAGGGCGTAGACCAGCGTGGGAAAGAACTGGAAGTTGAATTGGCGGATTCCGATCTGCCGCGCCCGAGGCCGAAACGAGACGAAGGGTCGGAAGATGCGAATTCCCTTTCGCGGTACGAAGCCCAGGGCCGCGTTGAAGTCCTCTCCAATGGTGGTGAAGCTCACGTTCGCGTCCCACAGGTCGTTGGGATACTCGAGCTTGAACCCGTAGGCCGTGTCCATTTCGCCGAGGGTCTCGTCTTTCGTTCCAAGGTAGTAGAGGGACAGGCTGAGGTTCTTGTCGTCTCGGAACTTCGACGTGGCGAACTTCGCGTCCAAGCCGAACAACGTGTTCTGGCCGGTCCCCTCCGGGTTCCCGTGGGTCAGGATCCCCCCGATCCAGGACTGGGTGAACAGGTTGCGGCTCACCCGGGCCACCAGCAGGTTCTGCTTGTCGACGTGTCCAAAGTTCGGGATCTCCGCGTCGTTGGTGACCACGTCGAGGACGCCGATGTTGAATCCCTTCTCCCGGCCCACCATCTTGGCACCGGCAATGATCGGAACCTCCTGTCCTTCCAGGAGACCGATCCGGCGACTGAAGAAGGGAAGAAGGGTGCCCCCCCGCCGATTCGCGGTCAGGCCGGCGATCTCGAAGATGCCCGCCCCCTCCAGGAAGAAGGTCCTCTTCTCCGGAAAGAAGAGGGGGAATCGGGTCAGGTTCACCCGGCGGGCGTCCACCTCCGTCTCCGCGAAGTCCGTGTTGACGGTGACGGACGCGTTCAGGCTGGGGGTGATGTTCTTGAAGACGTCCAGGCCGACGTCGAAATCGCCGTCGCCGTCGGCCCGGCTCGTCGACGCATAGGGGCGAATGTCCAGGCCCCGACCCTGCTGGATGCCCTCGAGATCTGTCAGCTGGCCCGCCATTGCGAAGTTGGTGAGCCAGACATCCCGCCGTGGCGAGGCCCACCGATTCACTTCGTTCAACCGAACGACCGTGCGCTCCACGTTGAGGCCCCAGGTCGTCTCACCAGGCTTGAACCGGAGGGTCTTGAACGGAATCTCGATCTCGGCCACCCAGCCTTCGTCGGTGACGCGAGCCGCGGCATTCCAGATGCCGTCCCATTCGCGAGTTCGTCGTTCGGCGTTGTTCGCCACCTGACCGTCGGTTCGGGAGCCGACCGCATTCGTTTCGAAGAAGAAGCCGTTGCGGCGATCGAGGAACGGGTCGAGGACGATCGCGATGTTGTCGTCGGTCCTGAGCTGCGAGTCCCGGGAGAGCTGATTCGCCACGATGGACGAGGGATCGTCGTCCCGACACAGGATGCCGAAATAGAGGTGGTCCCGATCGAACACAACGCGAACCTCTGTCTCCATCGTGGGCGCGGACTCGGGGATGGGCTCCTGCTGGAGGAGACGCCCGATGGTCGGAACGGTGGCCCAGACGGCCTCGTCCAGTACGCCGTCGAGGCGAATCTCTTCCGTGACCGCGTGGGCCGGGGCTTCAGGAGTGGTCGTCGGTTGCGGCGCTGCGATGGCTGCTGCCAATACCCAGGTGTGCAGGAAACTCATTTCGAGGCCTCGGTCCATCGAACCGGGTATTCCCTGAGCACCGCAATACGGTCCCCCATCCAATGCCAGGCCATATGAGAAACGATCACGGAGAGGGCGATAAGGAGCATCCGCATTGATTGCCTCGAACAGTCCGCCCTCGGCGGAGATTGACTGGCGCCGCCACCATGCTCGCGGTCGCGTACAAGGAACTCGCGGCCTGATCGGCGGCCGCCTGGCCGGAACCGAGTGCCGACGCTGACTCGTCGGACGCTACGGCTTTCCGCCGTCCGCTTTCGGGTGGATCTTGTCGCCCTCGTAGGCTCGCAAGCCGCAAAAGGCCACCACTTCGAAACCGTTCTCTTCGAGTAAAGCCGCGGCACGCGCGGCTCGGCCACCGCCGTTTCAAGCCGTGAGTACGGGACGGTCTCGCGGCACCTCATCCAGCCGATCGGCCAGCTCCTCGATCGGGATGTTGAGGTAACCCTCGACGGTTCCTCTCTCCTCGAGCTCCTCGGGACGGCGGACGTCCAGGAGGAGGTAGTCTTCGCTGGCGAGCAGCTCGGCCAGCTCGTCGCCCTCGGCGCGGGGCGCTTTCGGCTCCGGGCGGCGCTCGGGCTGTGCGGCCTGCTTGGGCTGAGCGGGTTGGGCGCGTTGCCCGGGCTCGGCGGCCTCCGCGGTGGCACCTGCCTGGCTCGGGGCGTTGGCGGGGCCGGCGTCATTCGCCGACTCTTCCGGCGGGCCGGCGCAGGCCGTGGTCGCCATGGCGACCACGGCAAGTAGCGAGCACATCCTGGTGGCTCTCACTGGCTCCTCCTCCTGACCCCTCCCCATGCTACACGATCAAATGGACAACACCGCGCTTACCCTAGTCCACGATCGCCGCGTAGACGATCTCTGCGAACACCTGGCGCTGGTTGATGCGATCCATGCGGCTGCGTTGGACCATCAGAACGCCGGTCAGTTGCTCCTTCGGATCCACCCAGAACACGGTCCCCTGCGATCCGCCCCAGTAGTAGCTGCCCTCGGACCAGTAGAAGCCCTGCTCCGCGGGGTCGACGGTCACAGCATGGCCGAGCCCGAACGTTGTTCCGGGGCGGTCGAAGAGCTCTGCAGGAATGTGCTCCTGACTGATCCGCGCGACGGTGCGCGGGCCCAGCAACCGCTCGCCGTCGAGCTCTCCGCCGTTCAGCAGCATCTGGCAGAAACGCCAGTAGTCCGCAGCCGTCGAGTAGAGCCCGCTCGCTCCTCTCGTGAGTGTCGCCTCTTCCGCGGCCTTCAGCGGACGTCGCGACGTGGAGTCCAGGTCGTCCCTGCCTTCCACGACCAGCACCGCCCGCCGATCGTCCTTCGAAGACGGCGGCCAGTAGTGCGTGTCCTCCATCCCCAGGGGGTCGAGGATGCGCTGCTGGATGAACTCGGCCAGCGGCTGCCCGGTCACGGTCTGGACCAGATAGCCCAGGACATCGTGCGAGTATCCGTAGAACCAGGTCGAACCGGGCTGGTGGCTCAGAGGGATCTCGGCCAACGCCTCGATGTACTCCTCGAGAGTCGAGAACTCATAGACCTCCGCCCGCGACCAGTTCGCACCGATGCCCGACGTGTGAGTGAACAGGTTGTGCACCGTGACCTCGCTGTCCGGCGGAACCAGCTGCCTCTCGCTGAGGCGAACGACCTGGTCCTCGAACTCCGGCAGGTATTTCGAGATCGGGTCGGTCAGCAGGAACCGTCCCTCTTCCAGCAGCATCAACGCTGCGACCACGGTCACCGGCTTGGTCATCGATGCCAGGTCGAAGAGCGCGTCCTTCGGCATCGGCTTCTTGACCTTCATGCCTATGTTGCCGTGTGCCACGAAATGGACCACCTTGCCGCGTCGCGCTACCAGCGTCACGAAACCCGCAGCCTCCCCACGCTCGATGACGCGGTCCAGCCATTTCCAGACGTTTTCCAGGCGCTCCGACGACATCCCGACCGACTCGGGTGTCGCCAGCGGCAGATCGCTTGCGGCGAGCGCAGGAGCGTCTGGAAAAAGAAGGAGTGGGATGAGTGTGACGAGAACGACGAGTCGGCGCATAGGGGACCGCGGCTATACGACAACGCGACGCGCGCGCAAACGGTGCGTGCGCGCGCCACCGGGGTGGCAATCTTGTTTTGAGCCAGCTCGAGGCCCGCCCGGCGGTTCAGACCTGTGAGAAGCTCTCCGGTCGGAGGATGGTGTCGCTGATGTTCGACACCGTGCCCCTGTACCTCTCCATCGCCGACATCTTCTTCCAGTCCGGGTGCACTCGGAACCTGTCCCACGCGGCGTCCCGCTCCGCCATGTCCTTGAAGGTCAGCATGTAGAGCAGGTTGGGCATGTGATCCCCGATCAGCGTCTCGCCGAAGAAGACCGGTGTCATCCCTGTCTTTCGGAAGATGTCGATCTCTCCTTCGTTGAACATCTCCACCTTCAGCTTCCCCGCCTTCAAGTTGTGGCTCTCGTAGCGGCGCAGCTCGAAGATGCGGGGCTCCCTGGGCGGCACCTCGATCCGGGGGATGCCTTCGAACGCCTGCATGAGGGAGCTCTTCACGCGGACGTACACCGCCTGCTCGGCCGAAGGCTGGAGGAGAGGGCCGGCTGCCTGGGTGAATCTTTCGTCATCCAGAAGTCTCGCGGACAGAGTCAGCACCGAATCGATGGAATTGTGTGGGATGAGAAGGTGGACAGTCGCGCTGTCGGACCCGTACATCGGACTGAAGGCGCCGATGGGCTCGAGTCCCAGGCGGTTCAGGGCCGGGAGCAGCGCCTGCTCGAGCTGCCCCCTCAACGCTCCGGCGGCACCCCGGGAGATGGTGGAGTACTCTCGCATCTCCAGAAACTGCCGGGCACCCTTCCCGCTCTGCCCCCGGGCAGACGCCGCACCCGCCAGGGCACCCGCCGCCGCCAGCGCCGTCGATCCCACAAAATCTCTTCTTTCCATCAAGTTCCTCGCTCTCTGATCACTTTCCGAGCATCACCGGTCCCCCGCCAAGCTCTGGTACGCGGCCTCGACGTTCTCGGCGCGCCAGGCGTCGTACTGGCCCCAATCCGAGTAGCCCTTCATCAAGACTGATTCCTTGAGCCGCTCCAGGCTCTGCCCTTCGGCCATGCCCTTGGAGACCGCTGCCAGTAGCTCCTCCAGGTAGCGCGTGGAGGCGTCGATGTCGGACTTCTTTCCGGCGGGTCCGTGGCCCGGCGCCATGATGTCGTAGTCCACGCGTTTCTGCAGGTCCTTGTTGGCCTCGATCCACGGTTGGATGGGGCCGCCGCCCATGTTCCGGTACGGCAAACGGCGAACGTTCACGAAGTCGACGGCGAACACGGCCCGCTCCTCCGGAAAGGAGATGATTGAGGAGTCATCACTGTGGCTCGGCAACGCGTGAATCATTCGCACGGTCTTGCCGCCCAGCTCGACGGTCAGGGTGTCCGAGTACGTGCGATCCGGTGCGCGCACGTTCGCGAAGGTGTCGCTCCCCTTTTCCGCGTCCAGATTCCGAACCATGTTCTCGTGACCGATGAGCTCCGCTGTGTCCTGGAAGACAGCTCCACCAGAAGCGTGATCGGCGTGGTAATGGCTGTAGAGCACGTATCGGACCGGCGTGTCGAAACGTTCGGCCAATTCGGCCTTCAACCAGCTCGCAAAGTCCACGCCGATGGGATCCGCCAGGATGATTCCCTCGGAGGTCACGAGGAACACGGTGTGGTGAGCGTTCTGGGTAGCCCTGTACAGATCTCCGGTGATCTTGGTGATGGAGCGCGTGGGCTCCTGCTGTTGAGCGGTCGCGGAAAGAGCCAGCCCCAAACCGACGACGAGCGCTGGCAGGAACGATCGGGCGTGCCTGTTGCTCATACGTCTTCCCCCCTGATTGTCCAAGTTATTGGACGACATCCTCGGCTCCGCTGCGAGAACGTGCGGCGTTCACGGCGGACTCTATCACCTCGGTCGTCGCCGAGACCGGCGAGACGCGCACCTTACTCCGACCACGCCGCAGCGCAGCCTGTCGGGGCCAGACCGGGCTGTGGAAACTCGGTCGGACCGAGTTTCCACAGGTTCTCCACAAGCGAAGCAGCTCGTCTGCCGGGATTCCCCACTCCTGGGGAATGGCACGGGCCCGGAGGTACGCCGTTGGAGAGTGGGCGGCGCGCCTTGCTCAGGCGTACGTCGTTCGAGCGCCGCCACACGCTCCTCAAGGCGGGTCAATGCGACGAACTTGGTGGCGAGCTCGCGAATTCACGCTGTTCCGGGACAGCTCAGGACCGGTGGGAGACGGAAAGGTTCGCCGTGTAGGGTGGTGCTGGTGCCGGGACTCGAACCCGGACTGTGCCGATTTTAAGTTGTTGGTTCTACGTACGTTACAGATGGACGCCTGCAAACACCGATGAACACAGCCGACGGGTCGAAACCAGCCGCCGAGAAGGCACCCTGGACACCCCTGAACAGGGATGACATTCAAGGTGGCATTCAAAATGACGTTCTTCCTCGGGAGACAGGGGGAGTTGTCGGCAGGAGCCGTCGGCCGGACGCCTGCCCCCCAGCGCTGACCTCCGCCCCCAAGCGTGGGACGGGGGAAGCGAGGTGGTCAGAACGCTCCTCGCGTTGGCGGTGGTCGGCACCCTGCTCTCGCTTTGCCCTGGTGACCCTCGCCGTGCAGGCCCGCACGGAGCGGCTCTGGACCCTGGCCGCGCTAATGGGCAGCGGGCTGTGGCTCCTCGTGCTGGACTTTGTCTGAGCCCTTTTGTTCTCTCTTCACGCTCGTTCTGGCGAGCATCGCCCGCCGGCGGCGTATCAGCGTGCGATGGGTCGGCGGCCCCATCTGTGGAACGGTCGTCACTGGCAACCAAGGAGATTTTCGCGCTCACTGAACCCCTGATCACACTCCTGAAAGAGGTCCTCCTCTGTGATACGCTTGGCTGTCTTTTAGAGTTTCTCCCCCGCACATCGCTGATGTTTGGCAGGGTCGTACGCTGAGCCGGTCTTGGAGACGGGATCGATCGACGCCACGACCGAAGGTCCGAGGGCCGCCGGGTGGAGGGGAGCCGGACCGCTAGGTCACGGGCGCGCCATAACCTGTCATTTCGGTCCTCGGAGGCTTCTTTGAGGTGATGCTATGGGGTACGACACCGAGAATCAGGCCAAGGCCCGCTTCGACGACGTCTACACCCAACCCACGCCACACGCCTACATCGCCTCGATGGCGGGAAACGGCTACGAGATCGGCGAGCAGGCCCGCCCCTACTGCACGGCGGCCGCGGAGTTGCTCCGACAGCACATCAAAGATGCCTGGCCCGTTCAGATGCTCGACGTGGGGTGCTCGTACGGGATGGGAGCCGCTTTCGTCCGGTTCGGATGCTCTTTTGACGAGATGGTGGCCTTCTTCTCGGCCCGCGCTCCGAAAGAGCGCCAGGCGGCGTGCGAGGCGATGCGGATGTGGCTCAACGTCACGCCGCCGGCGTGCGACGTGCGCGCGGTGGGACTCGACAGCTCCAAGCCGGCAATCCGCTTCGCGGTGGATTCTGGGCTCCTCGACGGTGGCCTCGCGCGGGACTTCGAGCAGCCGGACGCCATTCCGAACGACGAGGAGTGCGCGTGGTTTCGGAGCTGCAACCTCCTGATCAGCACGGGGGCGATCGGGTACGTCACGAAGCGGACCTTCGAGGCCATCCTGCCGCATCTAGGCCAGGACCATCCTGCCGACTTCGGTCCCATTGCGGTGGTCACGATCCTGCGCATGTTCGACCTGTCGCCGATCAAGGACGTCTTCGAGGCGCACGGCCTGACCTTCGGGCCGGTTCCGGGCGTGCGGCTCCCCCAGAGGCGGTTCGCCGACCTCGAGGAGTGTCGCAAGGTGCTCTCCATCCTCCACGACAAGGGCATCGATACGCGGGAGTGGGAGGATCGGGGCAAGCAGTATGCCGATCTGTTCATCGCCGCTCCCGAACGGCAGTTCCCCCTCGTGCTCGAGCACATGAGTAGGACGCGGTCGGAGCGCGAGGACGATTCCGAGGTCGCGGCCTACATCCGCCGCTGAACCGATGAAAGAGTTGCGCGCCGGGGGACCGAGGACGGCGTCTTCCCCCAGCCCTCTGGTCGTGAAGCGGGTTCCGTCTCGCCCGCTCGATGAACCGTGATCTCTCTCGAGCGCGTCTCCAGGTCCTTCGATGGCGGCCGGGGCTTCGCGGTGGAAGACGTCTCGCTCGAGATCCGCGAGGGCGAAACCCTCGTTCTCCTCGGTTCCTCCGGCAGCGGGAAGACCACCCTTCTCAGGCTGACAAACCGCCTCCTCGAACCCACGTCCGGCACGGTCGAGGTGGATGGCGAGCCCATCGCAGGGCAGGACCCGGCCTCCCTCCGCCGAAGGATCGGCTACGTCTTCCAGGGAATCGGGCTGTTTCCCCACCTGACGGTCGAGGAGAACGTGGCCATGGTGCCGCGCCTCCTCGGCTGGCCGCGTCCGAAGCGACGGGAGCGAGCCCACGAGCTCCTCCGGATCCTCGGTCTCGACCCGAAGACCTTTGCCTCTCGATTCCCGGAGGAGCTCTCGGGGGGGGGGAGCAGCAACGCGTGGGGGGGGGCCGTGCCCTGGCCGCGGATCCGGCGTACCTGTTAATGGACGAGCCGTTCGGCGCGCTGGATGCACTGACCCGTGACACGCTCCAGCAGGAGCTGCTCGCCCTCAAGGAGAGGCTGAAGAAGACGATCGTCTTTTCGTAACCCACGACATCTTCGAGGCCCTCGCCCTGGGCGACCGGATCGCCATCCTCCACGCCGGCCGCCTCGAGCAGGTCGGAACGAAGGAGGAGATCCTACAGAAGCCCGCCACGAGCTTCGTCCGCGAGCTCTTCGCTCGGCCGGCCCGGCAGCTCACCGCCTACGGTGGGATGCTGTGACGGCCGGGGTCTCCTGGCTCGGCTTCGTCTCGGAGCGATTGCCGGAGCTCTGGCTGCGGACCGGCGTCTCCACGGGGCTGGCAATCCTCGTCGGGATCCCTCTGGGCATCGGCGCGGCCCGGATCGGTTGGCTGCGCGGCCCGCTGACCGGCGGTGTCGGCATCTTGCAAACGATCCCCAGCCTGGCGATCCTGGCCATTCTCCTCACGTTGCTGCAGAAGATCGGCGCGATCCCCGCCATCATCGCCCTCACGCTCTATGCCCTGCTTCCGATCGTCCGCAACACGCTGACGGGCCTGGAAGGGGTGTCCCCCGCGGTGGTGGAGGCGGCCCATGGGATCGGGATGACCCCCCACCAGCGGCTGTGGCTCGTCGAGGTCCCGCTCGCGACGCCGGTAATCGTGGCCGGTATCCGCACAGCCGCGGTGGTGGGCGTCGGGATCGCGACCCTGTCGGCCTTCATCGGCGCCGGGGGCCTCGGCCAGTTCATCAACCGTGGTCTGGCCTTGTCCAACACTCACCTGATCCTGCTCGGGGCCATTCCCGCCGCGGTGCTCGCGCTCCTCGTCGATGGCTCCATAGCAGCCTTTCAGTGGGGCCTCCGCCGGAGGCGGTCGCGGGGTTCCCGGCTGAAGGCGGCGCTCGACCGCGCCCTGCGCCCGGTGGCGCTCGGGATGCCCGTGGCCCTGATCGTCGGGGGCGTCTTCGCGTACTTCTCGGCGAGCACCTCCTCCTCGAACGAGCCCTGGGGGCCTTCTGCCGCAGAGGGGCGAACGGTCAGGGTCGGCACGAAGAACTTCACCGAGCAGCTGGTCCTCGGGGAGCTGATGGCACAGCTCATCGAGGCGCGCACCGATCTCGATGTGGAGCGGCGCTTCAACCTCGGTGGGACGATGATCTGCCACGGGGCCCTTGCCAGCGGGGGCATCGATCTCTACGCCGAGTACACCGGCACCGCCTTGACCGCCATTCTCGAGCGGCCGGTGATCGCGGACCCGGATCGGGCGCACGCCATGGTCGCCCGCGAGTACCGGCAGCGCTTTTCGGCCGAGTGGCTCCGCCCGTTTGGCTTCGACAACACCTACGCGGTCACGGTGCGAAAATCGGACGCCACTTCACACAATCTCAGGACGATCTCCGACCTGGTCCCCTTCTCCGGAACGCTTCGAGCCGGGTTCACGGCCGAGTTCTCCGCGCGGCCGGATGGCTACCCCGGACTGCGCCGGGCCTACGGGATTCGGTTCCGGGACGTGCGGGACCTCGATCCAGCGCTCATGTATCAGGCGATCGCGAACCGGGAGGTCGACGTCATCTGCGCCTTCACCACCGATGGGCGCATCGTGGCTTTCGACCTTCAGCCGCTGCGAGACGACCGTGGGTTCTTCCCCCCCTACCAGGCCGCGCCGGTGATCCGGACCGAGGTCCTCCAGGCCCATCCGGAGTTGCGCTCCGTACTCGAGCTCGTGGCTGGTCTCCTCGACGATGCGACCATGCAGCGACTCAACTTCGACGTGGACGGGAAGAAGCGCCGCCCCTCTGAGGTCGCCCGAGAGTTCCTAGAAGGCCGGGGGTTGTTGGAGGAGGGGGAGTATGACCGGTGTGCGGCATCGCGGGAATCTGGGGTCAGAACGACGAGGAGACCGTGCGCGCAATGATGCGTTGCAGAGCTCGCGGTCGAACCGTGCATCCAAATCCACTCGGTACCGCCCCAAGTCGGTCAAGCCCAGGAAGAGCAACCACGTGATCTCGATGTCGGTCTTCGGAAAGTCATATGAGAACTTCGCCCAGTCGATGGCGACTACAGCCTCCAGGTTCGTCGTGGCGTCGCCCTCGACCGGGAACTCACCATTGACGCATAACTACTGTACGTCATGGCCGGGCAGTGCCGGGAATCCCAAGGTTGGTGCTGGTGCCGGGACTCGAACCCGGACTGGCCGATTTTTAAGTTGTTGATTTTGCGTGCGTTACGCCCGTACAGTCACAAGCACTGATGAACACAGGCGACACATCAGGAGGAGGCCGCGAGAAGGCGTCGCGGACAGCCCTGAACAGGGATGACATTCAAAGTGGCATTCAAGGTGACCCTCTGCCCTCGGGGTTGCCCGACTCACAGCAAGACCACCCGTGGAGCCTCTCGCGACTCCGTCAGGGCCCGCCAGGACAGGGCTCAAAAATTGAAATTCCTATGAATCGGACATCTTCTGGAGTGATCCGAACGCCAGGAGGAGATCACTCGTTCAGCGCCTCCGCGACAAACTCGAACAGCACCGTCGTGGTGGGATCGTCCGGCCGGCCGAGGTCGTCGTTGAGCTTGTTGTGATTCGTGTCCCTGGCGCCGACGAGCTTCACCGGAATGCCAGCTTCACCCAGCGCGGAGCCGAGCCGCTGCGCCTGAGCGCCCGTATAGAGATGCCCTTCGGCATAGACGAGCAGAAACGGCGGGATGCCCTTGCTCTTCGCGACATGAGTCACCGCCGAGAACTCACGATGTTTCTCGGGATCGTTGCCGAACTTCTCGCGGTGACCGAATCTCGCCGGGAGCAGACCGTGGGCGTGGCGACGTATTTCTTCGGTGATGATGATCGCTGGAAGGTCGTAGGTGTCTCCATCGACCGGCACACAGCCCCTGAGAATCGACGGCGAGAGCCCTTCGGCCTCCAGGTACCGGTGATCCGTACAGATGAGCGCCGCGAGCTGCGCCCCGGCGGAATGACCCATGATCAGGAGACGCTCCGGATCGCCCCCGTACTCTGCGATGTTGCGGTTCACCCAACGGATCGACCTGGCGATGTCGCGCACGATGGTCCCCATATCGACGCCCGGCAGGAGTCGATAGTTCGTGGAGACAAAGACGAATCCCTTGTCCATGAACGCCTGCGGCTTCCGTGCGACGCTCGACTTGTCCCCCGCCTGCCATCCTCCGCCGTGAATCCAGAAGACCACGGGCAGGCCCTTCGCACCGGCCGGCGCATAGAGGTCGAGCACCTGGCGCGGGTGTCCTGACTCGACGTACGGGATGTCGCGGCGTATCGTCTGAGCCTCGACGGACGATAGCGCGATCACGAAGACGAAGATGAGTGGCGGCAGTGTTTTCATTTCGGGGTGTTCCCGCTGGTCCCGGAGAGACGGGGACACCGTCGGGGCATTCTACCTCAATGATCGCGGCCGGGACACCAGAATGTCCGCGGCGGAGGGCACGGGTCGTGAAGGTTCGACAAGGCCAGCGCCGGACAGACCGTGTTAGGAAAGCCGTATTGAAGGACGGCGTGGCAGTCGCAGGCTGACGCCTTCTGTTACCAGCAAGGACCGTCCATGCATATCGACCGTACCCCGCCTTTCCTCGATCCTCCCCGCGGATTCTTCGCGTCGCTCAGATACCTCGGCCCCGGGTTGATCCTCTCAGCGGCTATCGTAGGCTCCGGCGAACTCATCGCCACGACCACCCTCGGGGCGAAGGCGGGCTTTGCCGTGCTCTGGGTGATCCTCCTCGGCTGTTTTCTCAAGGTCGCAGTGCAACTGCAGTACGGCCGCCAGGCGATCGCGAGTGGGCAGGCGTCCTTCAAAGCCTGGAATGCGGGACGGGGAGCCAGGATTTTCGGCCTCCATTGGTCCGTCTATTTCGGAGTCCTGTTTTTGTTCGGCATGCTGGTTGGCCAGGGCGGTGTGCTGGGCGGGGCGGCCCAGGCGGCTCAGTACGCGGTTCCCAACGCTCCCACGGACGTTGTCGCTGCGGCTATTGCCGTCGTGCTGGCGCTGTTGGTCTTTCGAGGGACCTACCGACACATCGAACGTCTCGCGACCGTGTTCAACGTGCTCTTCACGTCGCTAGTGCTCTATTGCATCTTCGCTGTGCAGCGCACCGAATTCGCGTTTGGATGGAAAAGCATCGCGGACGGTCTTTCGCTGGAGATGCCGCCAGAGTCTCTGACTCTTGCGCTGACGGCATTTGGCATCACGGGACTGTCGGCGGGCGAGATCTTCGTCTATCCCTCCTGGTGCATTGAGAAGGGCTATGCCGCCTGGACAGGACCGCGAGACGGATCTGCCGAGTGGGCCGCAAGGGCTCGTGGCTGGATGCGTGTCATGAAGTACGATGCTCTCGTCTCGTTGGCCGTTTACACTCTGGCCACAATTGCCTTCTATCTTCTCGGCGCAGCCGTGTTGCAACCCCAGGGTGATGTGGTTGACGGGAGCAACGTGATACGGCAGTTGTCGCAGATCTTCACCGATGTGATCGGCAGGCAAACGCTCACTCTGTTCATGGCGGGCGCCTTCCTGGTCTTGTTCTCGACCGCCTTCTCAAATCTCGCCGGCCATTCCAGGTTGTGGGTCGATTTCTTCGGGATCTCCGGCCTCTGCGATTCGTCGAACACCGCGACCCGGAAGCGGCTACTGGCCATTCTGGCCTGGGTGATGCCGCTGGTCTGGTGTCTTTCGTACATCGCGGTGCGGAAGCCAATCGCACTGGTGGTTGTCCTCGGCGTGACCAACGCCGTCTTCCTGCTGGTGGTCGCCTACCAAGCGCTGGTCTTCAGATATCGAAGCACTGACCCGGCGCTGACGCCCACAAAAGGATTTGACCTTCTTCTCTGGATCAGCGTGCTCACAATAGGCTTTATGGCTGCTCGAGTCGCATGGATCACGTACCTCGATGTGACTCGCGCGTGACATCACGCATGAATGGGAAGAGCCGGAACCCGGATGATGGCCAGCGACGCTATCAAGCCGATCGCGTCCATGCTTTTGTCGAGCAAGCCCTCCTTAGATCCGGGGTGGAAGAAAGCGCGGCGAAGGCAACCGCAAAGGGCCTCTGGCTTGCATCATTGCGGGGCGTGGACTCCCATGGGCTTCGCCTCCTGCCGCATTATCTAGAGGCAGTCAGAGGCGGGCGCATCAATCCGAAGGCGGAGTTTCGCTTCGAGCAGACCAGCGCATCGACCGGACGCCTTGACGCCGATCACGGATTCGGCCACGCGGCGGGCATCAGCGCCATGCAGCACGCCATGGCACTGGCCCGGGAGGCCGGATCGGGTCACGTTGCCGTGCGCAATTCCAGTCATTGCGGATCCATGGCCTACTTCGCGCTCGAAGCGTGCACGGACGACATGATCGGCACGGCTTACACTCATGCCACGCCGACGATGCGTTCTGCCAATGCCACCAGGACCTTCTTTGGCACAAATCCCGTCTGCATGGCTGCACCGATGGCTGACGAGGGCCCTTTCTGTTACGACGGCGCGACCACATTCATGAGTGCGAACAAGATCCGCGTCTATGGCGAACAGGGCCTCGAGCTGCCACCGGGCTGCGGCGCGGACGAGCAAGGCATCGAGACAAGGGACCCCGATCAAGTCGCCCGGCTGCTCCCGATTGGCGATTACAAAGGCTTCGGGATTGCCATGATGGTCGACATTCTGAGCGGCCTGCTGACCGGCATGCCGACGGGTGACGATGTTTCCGATATGTTCAGGGACCCCATGTCCAAGAAGCGTCAGCTTGGTCAGTTCTACGGTGCGTTACGCATCGACGTTTTCGAAGAACCCGGTCGCTTCAAAACAAGGATGCAGGAATTGGCCGATCGCATCCGCCACCAACCGCGGCAGGACCCGGACGTAGCGGTCCTGGTTCCCGGTGATCCGGAAAAGGCGCACCAGGCCGACCGCCAGCTTCACGGCATCCCGATCAGCCCGGTCGTAATCGAGCAGTTGGGTACGATTGCCCGGGATCTGGGAATCGAGCAGTTCCTATGAACCAGGCTTGTCTGATGTGATCTGCAGGCAAACGGTGGACAACTCCTGCCCAGGCACAGCCGCGAACAGGGACGCGCCGGTCCCAGCCCCCCCCCGCGCGGTCCAAAGACCAGAGCCTCCGTAGGGGCGCGCGGAGGCGCGGCCCGAGAATTGAAGTTCCTATGGGCTTCCTCGGCCGGGAACTCACCATTGACGCGTAACTGCGGTACGTCATGGCCGGGCAGTGCCAGGAATCCCAAGGTTGGCCGTTGGGGCGACCCGACCCGGTTCCCCTGTCGCGCTATGCTGGGATCGTTCCTCACAATGTACGATGATTGGTTCTACACTGGACCCAAGTTTTGCACGGACGTTGCGGTAGATGAGGGAACTGTCTTAACGGTGAACTGACCATGAAAACGAAGAAGCCGAGCCAAACCGAACGCAGAGGGTTCATCAAGTCTCTCGGCGGCGTCACCGCCGCCATGGCCGCGCTGCCTGCTCTCGCACGCGGCCAGGCTGCAGCGCCGCCCCGCAAGGCCGGCGCGAAGTACATGGGCGACTTCGCCGCGCCGAAGATCGCGAAGGTCCGCATCGCCATCATCGGCGTGGGCGGCCGCGGCCGCGGCCACACGTCGCGGCTCGCGTCGATCGAGGGCACCGAGATCGTTGCGATCAGCGACCTCTACGAGGACCTCGCCAAGCGGTCCGAGCAGCGGGTCGTGGACAAGGGACACAAGCCGGAGCTCTACTTCGGCGACCCGAACCTCTACCGGACGATGCTTACAGAGGTGAAGCCCGACATGGTCGTCGTCGCCACCCCCTGGGAGGACCACGCGCCCATGGGCGTGGCCGCCATGCGGGCTGGCGCCCACGTGTTCATCGAGACGCCGATCACCGTGACCCTCGACGAGATGTGGCAGCTCGTGGACACGTCCGAGGAGACCGGCCGTCACTGCATGCACATGGAGAACGTGTGCTACGGACGGGAGGAACTGCTCTACCTCAACATGGTCCGTCAAGGCGTCATCGGTGAGGTGCTGCACGGCGAGGCGGCCTACATTCACGACCTGCGCCGCCAGATGAAGCAGGAGGAGCGCGGCACGGGCTCGTGGCGCACTCACCACTACATCAACCGCAACGGCAACCTCTACCCGTGCCATGGCCTCGGTCCGGTGGCGCAGTACATGAGCCTCGGGCGCACCGAGGACACCTTCGGCCGGGTCGTGTCGTTTTCGTCACCGTCCAGGGCCAGGGCCCTCTACGCGAAGGCCAATTTCCCGGCCGACCACGAGTGGAACACGAAGGAGTTCAAGGCCGGCGACATCAGCACGAGCATCATCAAGACCGCCCTCGGCCGGACAATCATGGTCCAGTGGGACGTTCAGTCTCCGCGTCCCTACTCGCGCCACAACCTGATCCAGGGCACCAAGGGCACGCTCGCCGGGTTTCCGAACCGCTTCGCCATCGAGGGCGTGAACAACTTCCACGAGTGGACCGAAGGGGAGGCGTGGGAGGAGTTCGTCGCGCAGTACGAGCACCCGCTGATCAAGCGCGTGGGTGAGCTCGCCAAGAAGATGGGCGGCCACGGCGGCATGGACTTCATCGAACTCTACCGGATGGTGGAGTGCCTGCAGAACGGGCTGCCTCTCGATCAGAACGTCTATGAGGGTTGCCTCTGGTCGTCGGTTGGCCCGCTGAGCGAGAAGTCCGTGAGCGAAGGCGGCGCGCCGCAGGATTTCCCGGACTTCACGCGGGGCAACTGGAAGACGACGAAGCCACTGGGCATCATCGCCTGACGCAGGCGGCGTAGGCGTCGAACCGCGCGTCGCCCGGAGCGTCGCCGAAGATACCGGCGGTGTCTGAGGCGACATGATCGGCCAGACGGCCGCCCACGACAAAGGGGGAAAGGGCCCGGATCTCCGGTCGGCCGTTCGGGGGGCACGTCATGGCCGCTCCCCTTGTACCAGCCGGTTCTGCCGCAGCCGGTCCGGTTCAGGATAGCGCGATATTCATAGTTTGTTCAAGGTGACTCGTCTAAGTGGTGCTGGTGCCGGGACTCGACCCCGGACTGTGCCGATTTTAAGTCCTTCTCTGACATCGACCTACGAGGAACCACCACGAACGCCCCAAAACGGAGACGGTCACTGAGTCGCAGGGCTACAAGAACCGTCAGGAACGGTGCCGAACGCAGCGGATATTCACAGGATCATTCACAAGAGTCCGTCCACCCCAGCCGATTCGCACCTCGCTATTGGACTGAGGTCAGGGGCGTCTTGTTGGTGGCTCCATTTTCACCTACAGGGTCGAACCGACTTGGCAGCAAGCCATCGACCAGCTGTCCCCTCAGCCTTACGTCCTGCTTCGGCTCGGATCTGCCGCGGCAGATCGTGCAGTACCTCTTGCCCTTCGCGTGTAGGTAGCAGCTGCCAGGTCTGTTCGCGGAGGTTCTCAGTGCTCCCGGGCGAGGTGGCACGACCCGCAGGTCTCGGCCTGCGCCAGCCGGTCGACAACGTGGGCGTCGGGGTCGAAGGGCCAGAGCGACGCGTGACACTCGAGGCAGGGGCGTGCTGTCTGCGACACCACCCGGTGCACCGCCTCGAAATGGGCGTAGCCGGGCCGCGCTCGCTCGACGAGGCTCGGCAGGTCGTGGCACATCATGCAGTCGGCGTCTGCGGGTGCTGGCCCAATCTCCTCGTCCCGGCGTGGGGGATCCTCGGGGGTGGCGCGTCGCGGCGGGCCGCTCAGCTCGGCGAGGAGTGACGTTGCCGCGGTGCGCCCGGTGACCACCGAGGGACCCAGGAAGGTGCCCTCGAGGCCGGCCCACCCGTTGACTCCCCCGAAACCGGTCAGCTCCCCCACGGCCCGCAGCCCCGGGATCGGGTGCCCTGCGGTGTCGAGCACGCGCCCCTCGAGGTCGACCGCGACCCCTCCCATGCTCTTCCGCGCGAGGGGGAAGAAAGGCAGGGCGTAGAAGGGGGGCGTCACGATCGGTACCGCGCCCTGTCCCGATCCCGGAGCCAGGTCGTAGGGCACGCCGCCGTGGCCGAAGCGCTGGAAGTTTTCGTCGACGCCTTCTTCGAGGGCCGCGTTGTAGCGGGCCACCGTCTCCTCGAGCACGCCCTTCGGCAGCTCCATCGCCTCGCCAAGCCTCGCGAGGTCCTGGGCCTTCTTGGCGAGGGCCGGGTTCTCGAGGACGAGCCGCTCGACTGTGTCGCGGTCGGCCCAGTCGGAGCCGCTGACGAAGAGCCGGCGCCGACCGGGAGCGTCGAAGACGGCCCAGTAGCGCGCCCGGGGCTGGCGCAGCGTTGCGGCAAGCCGCTCCTTCGTGCTGGCGGTCTCGTTCACGAAGCGCCGCCCTTCGAGGTTGACCCAGATCGAGGCGCCGTTGCTGGCGTTGACCCCGCGGTCCGTCCCGGGACGGCGGGGGTCGGGCAGACCCGTCGCGTAGTTCCACTGCCGCCCCATGTCGACGAGGGTTGCGCCCGCAGCCTCGGCAATGCGGTGCCCAGAGCCCACCGAGTTCACGCCGGAGCCCACCAGGAGCCGCTCTGGGAACGGATGGCGCTCGGGCCAGAACTCCTGCACCATCTCCAGGTTGGACTGGAATCCCCCTGTCGCGAGAATCACCTGTTCGGCCTCGAAGACCTGCTTCTCGGCGCTGCGGGTGGAAACGGCACGCACGCCGGTGACGCGGCCGTCCGCGGAGACGAGCTCCAGGGCTCGCGTGTTCCACTCGAAGCGCACACCCGGGTGCCGAAGGCACGCGCGCAAGATGGGCGTCACGAGGCCGAGCCCCCGCCCGAGCGGGCTGTGAAAGCGCGGCACACTGTTGCCGGGGATCTGGATCAGCCGATCCGAGAAGCGCACGCCGAGCTCGAGCAGCCAGTCGTAGACCAGCTCTCGCGAGCGGTGCACGTAGCGGGAGACCTGCGCCGGATCCGCATCCTCGCCCCACTCGAGGAAGTCCCGCTCGGCGAGCGCAGGCGAGTCAAGCACCCCCTGGCGGTGCTGGATCGGCGTGTCGACCAGGCACAGCCCGCCGTGGGCCATCACCGCGTGGCCGCCGAAGACCGACCACATCTCCACCACCCGGACGCTGGCTCCACCCCGGGCCGCCTCGAGGGCGGCCGAGAGACCGGAGATCCCCGAGCCCACCACGATCACGTCGGTGGACTCGGGCTCGGCGGCTGGTGCGCCAGGCGCCAGCGAGAAAAGCGTCAGTGCGACGGCGACCACACGCGACATACGCCCTCCCGGAGTCCGGCGTTTCCCCGCTCGCGGAGACTATCTCACACTGCACGAGGCCGAGCCTTGTTCAGGCTCGTATCGAAGGTGTCGCTGTGAATTGGTGCTGGTGCCGGGACTCGAACCCGGACTGTGCCGATTTTAAGTTCTTGATTTTAGGGCTGTTACACGCGAATTCCTACAAACACTGATGAACACAGCCGACAGCTCGGGAGGAGCCGGCGAGAAGCCGCCGCGAACACCCCTGAACAGGGATGATATTCAAGGTGGCGTTCAAGGTGAGCCTCTTCCCAGGCCCCCGTCCCACGGCTCAGGGGGATGAAGGGTCCCCAAAACCTCAAGCCCGTCAACCGGTCCCCGAGCCCGTCGGCGGTGCATACCTACGCCCAATGCGTGGCCTTGGAATGGGCGCCGATGGGAATCCGCGTCAACGTGGTCGCGCCGGGCCCCATCGACACCGAGTTTATCAATGAAGCTGTCCCGACACAAAACGCTCGCCAAGCCCTGGAGAAACTGGTCCCGCTCGGCCGGATTGGCGCACCCGATGAGGTCGCCAGCGCCGTCCACTACCTCCTCAGCGACGACGCTTCTTACGTGACTGGCGCCGTGCTCCGAATCGATGGCGCGCGACTCTGGACGTGATCGTCGGTCGAATGATAGCGATCCATTCGTGCCCGATCGAAGAGGAGGAGAAAGATGACGACCATTGATCCCCAGGCGCCGGTGATGCTCACCGGAGCGACGGGCTACGTGGCCGGCCGGCTCGTCGAGAAGCTCCTGGGGAAGGGTCACACCGTTCATGCCGCGGTGCGTGACCCGGAGCATTTCTCGTAAGTTGGTGCTGGTGGTGGGACTCGAACCCACACTTGACCGATTTTAAGTCGGCTGCCTCTGCCAGTTGGGCTACACCAGCGTCGCCTCGGCGTCCGAGGTCTCGGCCGCAGCCGCACACGACTTCGAAGCCTATCTGCATTGCGGCATCCGTAGACGACGCATGCCCCGGGGCTCGGTGAGTGCAGCACAGCCTCCCTAGCTGGCTAACTGCTCCTCGACCCGCTCGAGGCGTGTTCGCGGGTGCGTGACTTCCGTTTCGAGGCCCGTGACACGGCGATCCAACCCGCCGTAGGAGAGGCGGATAAGGGAGCGGGCCTCCTCGAACTCCCGCGACACCTCTGCCCTGAAAACATCCATCTCGCGGCGGATCTCCGACTGACCTTCAGCCAAGGCGCGGATGTCGCCCCGAAGGTCGTCGGCTACGACTCCGAAGTGGCGCTTGATCTCTTCGACGGTCTCGCGATCCATGGGAGAACGTTAGCCTATCACCAGGTCAGATCAGGTCCAATGACTCGTTTTGTCGGCTGCCAGTTGGGCTACACCAGCGCCGTTTCGGCTTTCGAGGTCTCGGCCAACACGGCCATGAGTTCCTCGTGGATGAGACCGTTCGTCGCCAGGACCTCGTCCGGGCCGAGTCCCAGGGGTGTGCCGTCGAGACGTGTCACTCGGCCTCCGGCTTCTTCGATCAAGAGGCGGCCGGCGCCCATGTCCCAGGCCTGCAGGAGACCCTCCCAGAAGCCGTCGGCACGGCCCGCGGCGATGTAGGAAAGGTCGAGGGCGGCGGATCCGCCGCGCCTCACGCCCCGGGCCTTTCCAAGGAGCCGGATGAAGGGGCGGAGCCGCTCGGCCAGCTTCTCGTGGACGTCGTAGGGGAAGCCGGTGATGACCAGGCTCTGGATGAGGGCGTCGGCGGTGGTGACGGCCAGGGGGCGGCCGTTCAGGTGAGCTCCGGCGCCACGCTCGGCGGTGAACAGCTCGTCCCGAAGTGCGTCGAACACCGCGCCGGCCACCACTTCCCCATCCCGGGCCAGGGCCACGGAGGCGCAGAACATCGGATACGAATGGGCGAAGTTCGTGGTCCCGTCGAGGGGGTCGACGATCCAGACGAAGGGCGAGCCCGTGAGGGCGAGGTCGGTCTCTTCAGTAATGATGTCGTGGTCCGGGCACCGGGAGCGGATCACTTCGAGGATCGCCGCCTCGCACGCGTGGTCGACCTCGGTCACGAGATCGATGTCGCCCTTGTAGTCGACCTTCACGCCCTGGCCGTAGCGCTCCTTCTGGATCGCTCCGGCCCGGACCGCCGCCTCTGCCGCCACCGCCACGTACTGCCAGCTCAAGAGCTTTGCCCTCCGCGGTGGTGATTGTAGGATGGCGCCTCCAATGACCCAAGCTCTCCCACCCCGCAGCGCCGCGATGCTGCTCGGACTCGTCCTGGCGCTCGCCGTGTTCCGCCTGGGAGCGGTGCCTCTGCTGGGACCCGACGAGCCACGCTACACCCGGGTCGCGGTCGAGATGCACCGGGCCGGAGAGTGGGTGACACCGACCCTCCAGGGAGAGCCCTGGCTCGAGAAGACGCCTCTCTTCTACTGGCTCGCCGGGGCGGCGTTCTTGGTGCTCGGGGAGACGGAGGCCGCCGCCCGCATGCCTTCGGTCCTAGCGCTCGTGGCGCTGGTGGGACTCACGGCGCTGGTCGGGGGGCGCCTGTGTGGCACGACGGCAGGCCTGCATGCGGGCTTCGTCGCAGGGACGTCGGTCCTCATGTTCGCGTACGGCAGGGCGGCGTCCATGGACATGCTGCTCGCGGCCACGGTGACGGCGGCCATCGGCCTGGCCGGGCTGCGGTTTCTGGGGATGGCCGGGCGCTACGCGATCCCTGCGGCTGCGGCCTGCGCCGGGCTCGCGACGCTGGCCAAGGGGCCCCTCGGCCTCCTGCTGCCGCTCCTGGTCCTGGGCGGCTACGTGCTGGCGACGCGAGAGTGGCACCTGGCCCGGGAGTTGGTGTCACCGCTGGCGCTGGGGGCGTTCGTCGTGGTGGCGGCGCCCTGGTACATCGCGATCCTGGTCGACCAGGGTCGGCACTTCATCGACGTCTTCATTCTCGACCACAACCTCCAGCGCTTCTCGTCGACGATCCACCACCACCCCGGCCCCTTCTGGTACTACCTCCCCATCCCCCTGGTGGGCCTGTTTCCCTGGTCCGGGCTGGCGGTGCCGGGCGTTGCCGGGATACGGCCTCGGGGCTCGCGCACCGACCTCTTCCTGGCTCTGTGGCTTGGGCTGCCACTCCTTTTCTTCTCGATCGCCGGCTCGAAACTGCCGGGGTACATCTTGCCCTGCGTACCGCCCCTCGCCATCCTCATGGGGCGGGCTGCCGACAGGCTCATTTCCTCAGAGCCGCCCGAGCGCTACATATGGGGTCGGGTGACCGCGCTGGTGGGCCTGATCCTCGGGGCGGTGATCGCCACGACCCCGGCGTTTCTCTTCCGTCTCCAGGAGCCGTTCTGGCGTTCCGCTCTCCCGGCGGGTCTCTGGGCGCTGGTGGTGACATTCATGTTCTCCCGGCGGATCGGGGCCGATCCAGCGGGCGCGTTCAAGCTCCTTCGTGTGGGTGCGGCAGGCCTGCTCGTGCTCGTCGCCCTTTCGGCGCCACCGATCCTGGAGCGGCGCGAGTCCGGTCGCAACCTCTTCATCGACCAGGAGACGGGCCTCTCGAGGACGAACGGAGCTGAGGTGCTGGCCTGGGGTGCGCGACGCACGGCGTGGATGGCGGGCTACTTCTACAACGACGGCAAGGTCCGCGAGGTCCAGGGGGCCGGCGAGGTGCTGGCGGCGGGCTACCATGAACCGGCGCTCGTGGTGGTCGGACCCGCGGAGAGGCGCCGGCTCGAGGCCATGGGCTCGATCGAGACCGAGGTCCTGGCCTACGGGCCACGGGAGAACGTCCTGCTGCGCCTCAAGCGGCGGGGGTCGGGGTCTTGAGCCGGGACGGGACGCGACCGCTCAGGACGGGAGGTTCTTGAGCATGCGGACGACGGTTCCGCCCCTGGACGGGAACGAGTAGCTCACCTCGTCCATGAACTGCCGCATAAAGAAGATCCCGCGTCCGTAGGCCTTCAAGAGATTCTCGGGGGCCAGCGGATCCGGAATCTCGTTCGGTTTGAAGCCCGTTCCCTGATCCTTGACCTGGACCTCGATCGAGCGGTCGGTCAGGGTGAACACGAGCTCCACGCGCTTCGATTCGTCCTGGCCGTTGCCGTGCTTGATGGCGTTGGCGACCGATTCACGAAGCGCCACCGCCAGGTAGTGCGTGGTCTCGTCTTCGAAGCCGACGATCTTGCACAGCTGGGCCAGGACGCTCTGCGCCATGTCCAACATCTCGAACCGGGAGGCGATGTCGAGCTTGACCGTTCGGCTGTCTGAGGCCTGGGTCATCGCGGGGAAGGGCTCTCAATTCATTGAACGGTATGTGGATGGGCCGGAAACTAGCATGAGGTGAACGGGGGCGTCAAGGCAGGGGCGGCGTGCTACCATCCCGTCGCCACCTTGAGAATTGAGCCCTCCCGAAGCATCGGCGGACACTTCCGCCTGCCCGGCGACAAGTCGATCTCGCACCGTGCCGCGCTCTTCGGTGCCCTCGCCGAGGGGATGACCCGCGTCTCCAACTACTCTTCCGCCGTCGACTGCGAGTCCACCCTGCAGTGCTTGAGGGCACTCGGGGTGAGCGTCGAGCGCGACGGCGCCTCGGTCACCGTTCATGGCCGGGGGCCCGAGGCCTGGACGGCCCCGGACGGGGATCTCGACGCCGGCAACTCGGGGACCACGCTCCGGCTGCTCACGGGGCCGCTCGCCGGCCGGCCCTTTCGGAGCGTCCTGACCGGCGACGAGTCGCTGCGACGCCGGCCGGCCGAGCGGGTGGCCCTGCCGCTCAGGGCCATGGGCGCAAAAGTGGTCACCCGGGACGGGCGCCCACCCCTCGTCATCGAGGGCGGGGGCCTCCGGGGAATCACCTGGGAGCCACCGGTCGCCAGCGCGCAGGTCAAGACTGCCGTCCTTCTGGCCGGTCTGCAGGCGGAGGGGACGACGACCGTGCGCGAGCCGGCGCCCAGCCGCGACCACACGGAGCGGATGCTGCCGCTCTTCGGAGTGGCAGTCGAGCGGTCGGGGCTTTCGGCCACGGTGCAGGGCGGAGCGCGGCTCCGAGGCACCGAGATCGCCGTTCCCGGCGACGCCTCCAGCGCGGCCTTTCTCGTGGTGGCAGCCCTCGTTCTTCCTGATTCGGAGGTGAGGCTGGACAACGTCCTTCTCTCCCCCACCCGGACCGGCTTCGTGGACGTGCTGCGGTCCATGGGAGGGCAGGTGGAGGCCCGTCTCGAGACCACCGACCCCGAGCCGGTGGGGTCCATCGTGGCATCGTCTTCGACGCTGCACGGGACGACGGTGGATCCGGCGGTCGTCGCCTCGCTCATCGACGAGGTGCCCGCCCTGGCCGTGGCCGCGTGTCACGCCCAGGGGCGGTTCACCCTCACCGACGCGGCCGAGCTGCGTGTGAAGGAGAGCGACCGCATCGCGACCATCGCCGAAGGCCTCGGCCGCCTTGGCGCACGGATCCAGGAGCGGCCGGACGGTCTGATCATCGAGGGCGGCACCCCGCTGCGAGGAGCCACCGTGGCCTCCCACGGGGATCATCGGATCGCCATGGCCCTGGCTGTCGCCGCTCTCGCCGCCGAGGGGGCCTCGGAGATCGAGGGCGCCGAGTGCGTCGACGTCTCCTTCCCCGAGTTCTTCGGCCTGCTCGAGCAGGGGACCGGGCGTGGGTGAGCTTCCCGCCCGGATCGTCCTGGTGGGGTTCATGGGAGCAGGCAAGAGTGTCGTCGGCGCCCGGCTGGCCCAGCGGCTCGGCTACCAGTTCGAGGACATGGACCGGCGCATCGAGAAGCGGACCCGTCGCTCGATCCCGGCGCTGTTCGAGGAGCGAGGCGAAGAGGCCTTCCGCGAGGAGGAGGAGCGCGAGGCGGCTTCCCTGGCCCAGCTCGACCGCCGCGTGATCGCCACGGGAGGGGGCGCGTTCGCCCGACCCGGGACCCGAGCCCGGCTCCAGGAGGGGGCGGTCACGGTCTGGATCCGCATCGACCTCGACACGCTGGTCGAGCGGATCCGCCCCGATGGGACCCGCCCCCTGGCCGGGAGCCGTGCGATAATGCGGGCCTTGCTGGCCGAGCGCGAGCCCTCCTACTGCCTGGCTGATCTGGTCGTGGACCCCGGCCGGGGGACGACCCCGGCTGGGGTTGCTGAGCGCATTGTGGACTTGATCGAGAAGCGCGCCGCCCGGGAGAACGCCGCGAAGCCATGAGGTACCTGGTCCTCTCGGATATCCACGCCAACCGCGAGGCGTTGTCCGCGGTGCTGGCCAGGGTGCGCCGGAAGCGGTGGGACAAGGTCGTCTTCCTCGGCGACCTCGTGGGCTACGGCGCCAACCCCAACCAGACGGTGGACATGGTCCGGGCTCTCAAGCCCCTTCAGGCCATCCGCGGCAACCATGACAAGGTCTGCTCGGGCGTCGAGGACGGCGAGATGTTCAACCGGGTGGCGCTGCTGGCCGCCCAGTGGACCCGGCTCCGCCTGACGAGCTCCAACATCAAGTGGCTCTACTCGCTGCCCGAGGGCCCGGCCGTGGTCGACGGGGCCTTCGCGATCGCACACGGCACGCCGATCGACGAGGACGCCTACATCTTCGGCGAGATCGAGGCCCTCAACGTCTTCCGCCAGACCTCGTTCCCGCTGTGCTTCTTCGGCCACTCCCACTTCCCGGTTGTGTTCGGCCTCTCGCCCGACGCGATCCACACGATGCTCACCACATCGCCGACGTTTCGGATCCGCCTGGAGCCGGGCATGCGGTACCTGGTGAACCCCGGTTCGATCGGCCAGCCTCGCGACGGGAACCCCCTCGCCTCCTTCGCCATGTACGACTCCGATGCGAAGACGGTGACGATCTATCGGGTCCCGTACCGGGTGGAGAAGACCCAGAAGAAGATCCTCGACGCCGGGCTGCCGGGCCCCCTCGCCGATCGACTCGCCCTCGGCCGCTAGCGGATCTACGACTGCGGCCAGGTCAGGTCCAGGCCGGAGGCTCGGACGAGCTGGAGAAGCAGGCGCACCGGAAGGCCTGCGACATTCGAGGGCGAGCCCTGGATCACTTCGATGAAGAGCGCCCCTTTCCCTCCAATGTGATAGGCACCAGCCTTGTCGAGGGGCTCGCCGGTGGCGACGTACCAGGCCACCTCGTGGTCGGTGAGCGGCGCAAGGGTCACAAGGGTTCGCTCGACACCCGAACGCGTCTGGTCCCGGCTCACGAGACAGACTCCGGTCACCACCTCGTGCGTGCGACCGCTCAGCCGCCGCAGCATGGCACGGGCCTCCTCCTCGTCGACCGGCTTGCCCAGGACGTCGTCGTCACAGAGCACGATCGTGTCGGCGGCCAGGACGGGCAGGCCCTCATCCGCGGAGACAGCAAGCGCCTTGGCGCGAGCGAGCCGCCCGGCTGCGGTCGAGCCGTCCTCTCCGGGCAGCAGCGACTCGTCGATGTTCGCCGCCCTCATGGTGAACGGGACGCCCAACTCCTGAAGGATGCGGGCGCGGCGGGGCGAGGCCGAGGCCAGAACGAGGAGCGGCGTCCCCGGAGCGGGCTCAGCCATCACGGAAGACGGTGATGACGCGGGTCACGAGCGCTCCCGCCCCGCTCACCTTGGTGACGAGCTCGTCCGCGCCGTGCTCCTGGCGCGCCTCCTTCTGGGTGGACACCGCCTCGCGCGTCCAGAGGATGATCGGGACGTCAACCCACTCCATGGTCGCCTTGATCATGCTTGATCAGGTCCTTGCCCCCCATCTCACCGCCGAGGCCCAGCTCGAGGATGATCACGTCCGGCTTCTCCGCGGCGATGGCCGCCAGGGCGGCCTTGCCCTCGTCCACGCTTCGAACGGGGACGTCGGCCTGCTTCAGCTCTTTCTCGGCGGCTTCGCGGGTCTTGGGGTCGTCGTCCACGAGGAGCACGGTCTTCTGCCGTCGTGCGCGGATCGGACTCAGGATCTGGGTGTCGTCCGGGGTGGCCGCCGACGACGGCGGAATCGACTTGCCGCGGCCCACGAGGTCCAGGATCTGAAGCTGGGTGGCACGGAGCATCTGGAGCTCGCGCAGCACCTCGTCCAGCGTGGCCGCCGTCCCGATGGACTCGCCTTCCGCCGGCGCGTCGGGGGAGGGCCCGGGCGCCGGGGCGGCCGCCGCGTCCGACTCGGGTGCGTCCGCCTTCTCGTCCTGCTCGCCCGCCTTCGCCGGGCGGATGGTCGGCACGGTGCCCTCCGAATCGGGGACCGGAGCCGGGGCGGAACGCCGGGACCGGCCTCCCTGCGAGCGCAGCGCCGTCGCACGAGTCATGAGGCGCGACCCGCAGCCGGGACACGTGACGATGCTGTCAGGGTCGAAGGACTGGGTGATCGACGTCTTGCACTTGGGGCATTTCATGGCGTTCGAACGACGGCGAGTATAACGTAGAGCCTGAGAAGACCCATGAAGATGAAGCGCACGACCCCTTCTGACCGGGCCGCCCATCTCTTCGGCGCCTCCCCGGCCCACCGCCTCACCTTGCTGAAGGCGGCGTGGCCGGCGGCGGTGGGCGCCGATCTGGCGCGACGCTCGGAGGTCGTGGCCATGGACGGGGACCTGCTCCGCATCCGTGTTCCGGATGCGACCTGGCGCCGGAGCCTCTGGAGGATGCGGTCCGACCTGCTGGCGCGCCTGAGAAGGATCGTGGGGTCGGCGGCCCCGCGATCCCTCGGGTTCTCGGAAGGGCAGGTCACCGCGCCCCTGCAGCCGGAGACGCCGCCGTCTCCGCCGAGTGTCGTGGCTCCGCTTCCACCCGTCGTGGCCGAAGCGGCGGAGCAGATCGAGGACGGGGAGATGCGCGCGCAGTTCCGCGTGGTGGTCGGCCGGTACTTCGGCCGCTTTGCCCAGCGGCCGGCTCAGGCCAAGGACGAAGAGTCCGCCTGAGCCAGCAGCAGGTCATCCACCAGAGCGGACTCGCTGGCGAGCAGCGCCACTCGGAGGCCCGTACGGGCCAGTGCGAACGCCTGCTGAGCGAGCACCATCGGGAGGATGAGCGGCCCGCTCCCGGACGGCACGACCTCCCGGAACAGCAAGAACAGCCCGACGCTCGCCGTCACGAGGACGCCGTTCGCGAACCACATGCCGATAAAAACCAGAGGATGGCGAAACACCAGGCCGAGCCCCGCGCGGAGCCCGGCCCACGCACTCCCGTCCGATCGCACGATGTGAATGCGGGCAGCGTCGAGCACGAGAAGGACCGCCAGGACGGTGAGGCTGGCCACGAGGGCGGCGCCGTAGGGAGCAAAGCGCCCCGGCCCCCAGCCCGCACGGAAGTAGCTCCCGGTGAGGGTCACGAAGGGATACACCGCGGCCGCCCCCACCACTCCGCCCAGGAGCCCCACGAGGAGGCTCACGCCCACGAACCGGCCGAAGAAGCGTCCGGCTCCCCGACCGAAGCGGTGCCCGAGGGATCGGTCGTCGGTGCTCCGCAGGACCTCGAGCACTCCTCCGGAGACCGCGGCCCCCACGAGCAGCCCCAGGGCGGCGATCGCCACGATCGTGAGGCCCACGCCGCTCACCAGCCCCGGCCGCAGCTCGGCGAGGTCGGCCAGGGCTCCGAGGCGAAGGCCGGTGCCCAGAACGTCCGCCTCCGGGAGCGGCCCGAGCACCGAGTCCAGCGCCCGCCAGAGGGGGAACGCGGCGGCCGCTGCCAGGGCGAGAGGGATGAACCACACTCCCGCGACGAGCGTGCGGGCCGACCAGGGTCGGCCCAGCCCCAGCCGCGTGAGTGCCAGGACCACCCGCATCACAGCCCCACCAGGGCGAGCACGCTCTTAAGCCAGAACGTCACGCGGGCGCCCCAGTACGCGGCCGCCTGCCCGTCGGGGCGGACACGACGGGCGTTGTTGAGCCGGTTCACGTCGAGGACGAGGCGATCCTCGGGATCGACCACTGCGGCCACGAGCCGATAGGGTCGGGTGACCTCGTAGCTCACCCAGCGGTCGCGGCCATCCCAGTCGCGGTGCTCCGGGGGACCGCCTTCGAACTGCAGCTCCACCTCCACCGGCAGCACCACCTCGCCGAGGCGGCGGACGCGCACGATCGATCGCCACGGGCCCTCGGCGTCTTCGTCCGCCTCGTCCTCCGGGTCCTGGCTCGCCACGAACGACCGCGTCGCTTCCGCCCCGTCTTCCAGGATCCCCCGAGGCCCGAGGTCCCGGGTGGTCGTCACCGACGCAACGGCATAGTCCAAATACCCTGGCTGCTCGATCGTCCGCTGGAAGAACCCGGAGAGATCCTGGCCGGACACCTCCGAGGCCACCGCGTAGAAGTCCTCGCTCGTGGGGTGAGCGAAGCGCCAGCGCTCGTGGTAGGTGCGCATGACCCGGGCCATCGTCTCTTCGCCGAGGAGACGCTCCAGGGTCTGGAGGGTGAGCGTCGCCCTCGTGTAGATGTCGAAGCGATAGTCCCTGGAGACGTCCCAGGCCGGCACGCGGATGGGGGCGAACACCCGGTCGGCCCGGTTCACGACCCGCAGGCCCTCGAACAGCCCGAGCTCGAGGCCCAGCACCCGGATCCTGGCGGACCCGTATGTCTTCACCATCACCTTTGCGCTCGAGTACGTCGTGAAGCCCTCGTCCAGCCAGGCCTCCTCGGCCTCGTTGGTGGCCACCATCCCCTGCCAGTACTGGTGCCCGAGCTCGTGGACGATCACGTCTTCGGGCACCAGGATCCGGTCGAGGGGCCAGTGGTTGAAGAGGAACACCGTTCCGGACGTGAAGAAGGTCGGATACTCCATGCCCAGGGACCCGCCGCCGCCGGGAGCGGGATCGACGATCGTCAGGGTGTCGTAGGGATAGCGTCCGTACCAGAGGCCGTACCACTTGAGAGCCGTCTTCGCCGCCTTGATGTGACGCTCCTGCTGCGGGAGATGCGCCGGCTGGAGGAGCAGGAGGATCTCGACGTCACGAAGGCGGATCTCCTCGGGTGGCCGTCCGAGAAGGCGACCGGCCTCCGCGTACTCCTCCGGCGTCACCTCCTCGTCGGCCACGAAGGTGCGCCGGACCTGGAGGAACTTGGGAGAGGCGGTCCACGCGAAGTCGTGGACCTCGGCCTGCTCGAACACGTGCTTGAGCGTTCCGTCGCCGTTGTCGCGGCGCTCGACGCGCCGGCCGGTCGCCCCGACCACGAAGTGCTCCGGAAGGGTGATCGCGACCCGGTAGTCGCCGAAGTCCGCGTAGAACTCGGAGTGCGGGTGAAACTGGTGGCAGTTTCATCCCCCCTCCACCCGCCCGCGCCTCCCCGCCGGCTCGTACACGCCCAGCTTGGGAAACCACTGACCCACGAGGAAGTAGTCCCGGACGTACCCGGTGCGGACCAGCGCCCCCGGTATCCGCGCCTCGAAATCCACGTCGAGGGTGACGCTCATCCCGGGCGCCACGGGCTGGGGCAGGCGGACCCGGAGGACGGTCCGGTCGTCGGCATTGTCGTCGTCGGGATGCTCGAACGACATCGCCCCGGCCAGGTCTGTTCCATCGGCCAGCCGGATCGAGGTGATGTCGATGCCCCCCCAGGCGTCGTCCCCGATCCGGCCCCGACTCGGCCGTCCCCCCGACTCGCGGTAGAACGTGCTCTCTGAGTTTCGGAAGGCGTTGAGATAGAGGTGAAACCACAGCTCGTCGACCGTGTCGGAGGAGGGATTGCGCCAGACGAGGCGCTCCTCGCCAATGAGCCTCTTGTGCTCGTGGTCGAGCCTGACCCGGATGTCGTAGCTCGCCACCGCTTCGGCGTTGCGAGGAAGGGAATCGGCGGCGGCGGCGGTCCCACCCGCGAAGGCCAGTGCGACGACGGCAAGGACAGGCGGGAGGGGGTAGTTCCGGGTGATCACAGTGGGCGAGCGTCAACGAATCGAGGAGATCTCCTTGTCGAGGGCGGCGAGGGCCCGGCTCAGCATCTCCCGATGAGGCTTGGCCTGTGCCGACTCCAGACGCTGCTGGATGTCCGCCCGGGAGAGCTCCAGGCGCCGGCGCCGGGCGCGAACGCCCGGCTCCTCCTCATCCTCGGGAGTCCGCGCCCGAGGTTCGTCCGCCAGCTCCTGCTGGGCGGCTACGGATTTACTTTCGTACCCTCGCGCCATGGGGGCTTCTCCAAGTGTCGCGTGCGGTAGCGCCAGGCGGCCAGCAGAGCAGGGACCAGAACGACGCACTCCCAGGCCGCCGAAACCGTGTTGTGCTTGACCGCAGTCCAGTCCAGTGTACGCCCGATGTCGAGGAATAGGAGAAAAGGCGACTTGTAATAGGCGTCGGAGAAGGGCCACAGGGCCAGCACGCCGATCGGCGGGTGGGTGTCCAGGTTGAGAACGTCGAGCAGCACGTGGCTGGACCAGGCCAGGCCCACGGCCAGCGCCAGGATCAGGGGCCGGCGCCAGCCCGACAGGCGAAAGGCCAGGGCCACGGCCACAGCCGCCAGCAACGCGAACCCGAGGGAGTGGGACTCGTTGTTGTGGTGGTTGGCTCCGTCGACGAACTTGAAGAGCAGATCGACGTCCGGCACCAGCGCCGCACCAACGGTGACGCCGATGCGCCAGGGGTCGCGAAGCTCCTCGCGGTCTTTCGAGGCGAGGACGTGGACCGTGAGGCCGACGAGACCGTGGGCGATGGGCGACGGCATCTTACGCTCGCACGGGGCCGGGGACCGAGCGGCGGGCTACAGGCGCCGCTCGAAGATCTTGAAGTCGCTCTTTTCCGCCTCGACGATGTCGTCGAGGAGGGTGTAGATGGCCGCGATCTTCCGGTCCTTGTGAAACTTGTCGTCGAAGGCCGTGAACTCCGCCTCGTCCTTGAAGCGGAAGACCTCCATCAGGTAGTTCGGGCGGCTGCGGTCCTCGTACACGGCGACGTCCGTGCCGCCGATCGAGGTCAGGAGCGGCTTCAGCTCCCGTATGAGATCGAAAAACTCGCCCCGGCGCCCGTAGCGAATGGAGTAGGTGATGACCAGAAGGACGCCCGCCTCCGAGAACTCCGGGAGGGCGACCGAGGGCCGCAGCCCCGGTGCGCCGAAGGGACGACGCTGCCCTGCCCGCGGAGGCATGGATCGGGCGCGCAGCGCCACCGTGCCCCGAGGGGGCGCCACGTGCTTCGTGGGCAGCGGAGAGGGGATGCGCTGGCGCTTCTTGGGCGCGGCCTTGGGATGCGCAGCGCGGGCCGGGGTCGACGTCCTCGCCCGGCGTACGGGCGTGCGGGTCCGCTTGGTCCTGGCCGTGGAAGGAGCCGTCTTCTTCCTGGCCGCAGGCCGCTTGGTGCTTGCGGTGCGCTTCTTGCCCGTCGAGTGCCGCTTCTTGCTCGCGGCAGTGCGCTTCTTGCTGTTCGCCGTCCTCTTGGACGCGCTGCTCCGCTTCGGCTTCCCAGCGGCTTTCCGAGATGTGGAACGGACTGAACCCTTTGTCTTCTTGCGTGAACCGGCAGCCTTCAACTGCTTCCCCTTGTTTGGATTGTGGCCCCGGACCTCGAGCAGGACGCTCAGAAGCATCCCGGATCCGCTTCTCTAACAAGAGATTCTAGCAGAGGGGGTTACGGGGATCCAACTTTTTTTCGAAACCGATCCATATTTCTGGATTACGCCTTCGAGTCGGCCTAAATGGATCCAACACACAGCCTTAACCAGGGCCGCAAGCCTGGACCGCAAGCGCAGGTCTTTCGCCAGGGCAAAGCTCTGCGAGAGCGCGTTGCGGTCGACCCCACATCCTGTAGTGGGGGCCCTCAGCCCCTTCCCAGGCAGCGGACCCTACTTGAGGCCTCGATGCGATCGAAAATTGCCTCCCTTTTTGGACCCGGGTTGACCGTCACTCGGACTACGATCGCCGCCTAACGTCGAGGGTGTGCCTCTCCGCAACTGAAGACACTGAAGAGGAGACGACCGATGGCAGATGAGAAGAACGAGCGGGGCAAGGCGATCGAGGCCGCCCTCGCGCAGATCGACAAGCAATTCGGCAGGGGCTCGGTCATGCGGCTGGGGAGCCAGGACAAGCTGGACATCCCCGCGATTCCCACCGGCTCGCTCTCCCTCGACGCCGCGCTGGGTGTGGGTGGGTTCCCCCGCGGACGCGTGGTCGAGATCTTCGGCCCGGAGTCCTCGGGCAAGACGACCCTGGCGCTCCACGTGATCGCCGAGGCCCAGAAGCGCGGCGGCATGGCTGCGTTCGTGGACGCCGAGCACGCGCTGGATGCAGGGTACTCCAAGAAGCTCGGCGTGGACATCGACAACCTCCTGGTGTCCCAGCCCGACAGCGGCGAGCAGGCCCTGGAGATCACGGAGGTCCTCATCCGCTCCGGCGCCGTGGACGTCCTCGTCATCGACTCGGTGGCGGCGCTCGTCCCCCGTGCCGAGCTCGAGGGCGAGATGGGCGACGCCCAGATGGGCCTCCAGGCCCGCCTCATGAGTCAGGCGCTGCGCAAGCTCACCTCGGTCGTGTCGAAGAGCAAGACCTGCCTGGTCTTCATCAACCAGCTACGCGAGAAGATCGGCGTCATGTTCGGAAACCCCGAGACCACGACGGGCGGCCGGGCCCTCAAGTTCTACGCCTCGATGCGCCTCGACATCCGCCGCATCGCCGCGATCAAGGACTCCGACGCAGTCGTGGGCAACCGGACCCGGGTGAAGGTGGTCAAGAACAAGGTCGCGTCGCCCTTCCGAGAGGCGGAGTTCGACATCCTCTACGGCATCGGCATCAGCAAGGAGAGCGACCTCCTCGACCTGGGCGTCGCCCAACGGATCGTCGAGAAATCGGGCGCCTGGTACTCCTTCGACGGCGAGCGGATGGGACAGGGCCGCGAAAACGTCCGCGTGTTCCTGAAGGAACACGAGGACATCCGCCAGGAGATCGAGACCCGGCTCCGCCAGGGCCTCGGCCTTCCCGCTCTCGACGCCCTCCCCGAAGCAGCCGGGAGGCAGGAGAAGGGCACGGTGGTCCAGATGCCGGAGAAGAAAAAGGCCTGATCTTCGCTGGAGACGAAAGGCGGCCAGAGTGGCCGCCTTTCGTGTCTCCGGGTCGCCCCCCTCCCCGCGTTTAGTGATAGAACGCCTGACGTGCAGCCCTCCGAACCGCCTTCACGGGAGCACCACTCCCCCGCTCCGGCACTTGCGGTGGGCGCCCCGTCATCCTGATCCTGACACTCCTCCCCTTCCTGCAGGTCGAGGACGGCACCACCCTGCCTGAGTTCTTCCTCTTCCTGGGGCGGTTCCATCCGACCCTGCTGCACCTTCCGGTGGCTCGCTGGCATCTCCGTGCGCGGCGCGGGCGATCCGGTCCTCTACTTGAGCGACCCCGAAGGCGCATGCTCGACGGGGTCCAGGCCCTCAACGAGCAGCAGGCCCGGGCACTCCGCGACCCGGAAACAGAGACACGCATCGCGCAATACGAGATGGCGTTCCGGATGCAGGCCTCGGTCCCGGAGCTGACCGACGTCTCCCAGGAGCCGGAATCCGTCCTGAAGCTCTACGGCGACGATGCGCGCAAGCCCGGAACGTTCGCTGCAAACTGCCTGCTGGCGCGCCGCATGATCGAGCGCGGCGTCCGCTTCGTGCAGATCTACCATCGACGCTGGGACTCACACAGCGACCTCCCGCGCCAACATCGCATGCAAGCCGAAGACACGGATCAGGGATGCTACGGCCTGATCACGGACCTGATGCAACGCGGCCTCCTCGAGGACACGCTCGTCATCTGGGGCGGGGAGTTCGGCCGCACCGTCTACTCCCAGGGCAAGCTCGAGGAGGACACCTACGGGCGGGACCACCATCCGCGCTGCTACTCGATCTGGCTCGCCGGCGCGGGCGTCAGGGCAGGCACGGTCTACGGCGAGACCGACGACTTCAGCTACAACATCACGAAGGACCCGGTGCACCAGCGAGACCTCCACGCGACGATCCTGAACCTCTTCGGCCTGGACCACAACGCCTTCACGTTCCGACACCAGGGCCTCGACCAGAAGCTCGTCGGCGTCGAGAAGCCCGCCCACGTCGCGAACGGCCTACTGGCGTAGATCGGTCGGGGGTGCGGCCCAGCTTTGACCTCCCAGAATGACTGTGCTTGAATGATCGTTCGCCTACTTGGCCAGGTAGCTCAGTTGGTAGAGCAGCGGACTGAAAATCCGCGTGTCGGCGGTTCAATTCCGTCCCTGGCCACCAACCACTCAGCAACTTACGCGGACCGCCCGGGGCCTTGAGGCGCTGATCTCGCCCGATTGTGCCCGTTCTGTGCCCATCCTTCATCGGCGACCCCGCAGCGAGACGATCTTGCGCGCCTTAGCCGTCTCCGTGTGGCCAGCGAGCTTGGCAAGCCCGTCTGCGAGGTCCTGCTCGGGCACGATGCGGTAGCGGTCGAACACCGAGCGCGTCTTCCAGCCGCATAGCTGCTGTGCGGCGGAAGTCGTGCGGGGTCGGAGTGACACGCCGGACGAGCCGACCCTTGTGGACGATGCCGTCCGGCTCGATGACATCGGGCTCCCGGACCTCGTGCCCGAGGCCGGCGTTCACACACGCGGCAGCCCAGGCGCGACGGAAGGTACGAATGTGCATGCGCCCTCCGCACGAGCGCCCGCGACGAGGAAGGCGGCAGCCGGCGCGGATACCGGTGTTCGGGAATGACCCTAGCCGCCGGCACAATTCGTCTCACGGGGGTGTGGCGTCCCAGGACCGCAGCAGAGCCCTGTAACGAAGGCGGACCAGACACGGACCAGCCCCTAGAAGCCTTGTCAGCTCAGCCCGTTAGAGGGGCGCGGTGGGCTGGCTATCTACCGTCCATTGGGCCGGATCTGCCCCCGACCGAGCGTGTTCTCCGGACCAGACAGGTAGACGTAGGTGTCGCTCGACGACGGTGGGAGCGGCAGCGGGTCCGTCCCGATCGGTCCTGACGGTCCGAGCGGCACCGGCGGCTCCGTACGGATTCGGTTGATGTGGGCAGCTTAAGACTATTATGGTGATTCCTACGTCATCGGAATTCGGTCCAAGCCAAATGACCCAAGCAACCACCAACCTGACCGGCCGGGCCGCGCTGGTCACCGGCGGAGCGGTGGGCATCGGTCGCGCGGTGGCCCAGCGGCTGGCGGAGGCCGGGGCGTTCGTCGGCATTCATTACAACCGCAGTCGGCAAGACGCTGAAGCGGTGCAGAAGGGCGTTGCGGAACAGGGCGGGCAAGCTGTCCTGGTTCAAGGCGACCTGACCGATTTTGAACGGGCCCCCGGCATCATCACCGAGTTTGTCGAACGGGCCGGACGGCTGGACATCCTGGTGAACAATGCCGGATCACCCGTCGAGCGTGCTCGCATAGAAGATTGTTCGCTGGATTTGTGGCAGACCGTCATCGACACGAACCTGACGGGCACATTTGTCCTCACGCAGCACGCCATTGCCCATTTGCGTCGCTCGGGCAACGGGGCCATCGTCAACAACCTGACCCTTTCGATTCAGACCGGCGGCGCCAACGGCGCCGGCCCGTACGCGATCGCCAAAGGCGGGCTGCAGGTGATGACGCGCACGTTAGCGCGGGAGCTGGCGCCCGAAATCCGCACCAACGCAATCATGCCCGGCGTGATCGAGACACGGCACCACGAAATCTACACCAGCCCGCAGCGCATGGAAGAGTACCGCAAGGAAACCCCGCTCGGCCGCAACGGCACAGCGGAAGAAGTCGCGGCCGCGGTGCTGTTTCTGGTCAGTGACGCCGCCCGCTTCGTGAACGGCGCACTGCTGGACATCAACGGCGGCCGGTTCCTGCGTTAGAGCGCCCCGACCCATTCGTCGCGGCTAGGGCCCCCGGATTGGCCCCGGGCATGCCCGGGGCTATATGGCCTGCAGCTGCTGGAGGTGTTGGCGGTTCTCGGCCAGGAGGGTTTGCAGTTCGTCGCGCACGCCGGCGTTGGCGGTGGAGGCGTGGGGCAGGGCGGACTCGTAGGCGGCGATCTGGCGCTGCTTTTCGTCCATCAGCAGCGGCAGCCAGGCGTAAGCGTCGGCGCGATCAAAGGACGGTTTGGCGCCAAGGTAGCGTCCATCGTCGACGGGCAACATCGAATGGGCGGGTGCATCGCCGAGTGGGAGCGCGAACCGGATTTCCTGCCGGAAATCCCGGTGATGTTCTACTTCGGGCTGACCTTCATCGAAGAGGCGGAGTTGTTCAACACCATCAACGTGACGCAAAGGAAGCTCCCGAAGGCCCTGATCGAAACGACGCGTGGTGACATCACCGAGGCGGACTCCGAGGCGTACGCGCAGCAGATCAGGCGCATCGCTTTCTCCCTCTGCCGTGAAGCTGACTCGGTGTGGGGTCCGGTGGATGATGAGGAGCAGATCAACATGACGGGCGTTCGCGATCCGCAACCGGCTGGTCACCTACGAAGGCCTCAGGAGTTCGACCGGCAACATGTTCCCGGTGACTCGCCATTCCCGCCTGAACAACATCGATGAAGGGCTGCCGCTCAAGTACGCGAAGCGGTACTGGAAGGCTGTGAAGGAAGCATGTCTGGAGCCATGGAACGCACCCCCGCCACGCGAGACGAGACGGACCCGGTGACGGGTGAACGACGCACGATCAAGATTCAGTACCGAATCAAGGACCTGGTCGGTGTAGCCTCGTTGGCGAATCTCGGAAACGACATCGTCACCTCGGGCCTGGAGTTGAAGGAGCCGGGCAAGCTGGAGGAGCTGGCTGCCAAGCTCGTCGAAGTCGACTGGGAGAAGCGTGACAACAACGCCTGGATGCGTAGCCAGGCTGGCTTCGCCGGACAGAAGGACCTCTACGAAATGCTGCATGCGCTTGTCTACAACGACCGTCGGCCCGGCGACCCCACCCATCCGGGTGAGGACGTTCACCAGGAAGAGACGGCCAACGTCTGATCGTTTGGTCGCAGGACGCCAGCCGGTGGGGCCACTGGCTGGCGTCCTGACGCCCAGGGGGCGGCCGTGCACGGATTGCGAAGTTGGAGCCGGCTTTCGACTGCGCGGTGCCTGCACGGCAAACTCCACTTGCCCCTAACCAACGCGAGCCAAGGCCACCCAAGGGGGCTTGGGCGTGTCGGGGATGGCCGGGAAGCTGCTGATTAGACGACGTTGGCTCTCGTTGGTTGTCGTTGGTCAGTGGGTTCTCGTCGCTCTGAACATCCGCGTGTCGGCGGTTCAATTCCGTCCCTGGCCACCAACATGCGAGCCCCCCTGCCGACTTCCCTGGAGTCTTCTACGACCATCCGCTTCTGCTCATTGCGCTGGTCTGGGTTGAGTGACAGAGACGCAACTCGGGGCGCCCCGAGTTGCTTGAAGTAGCGCCTCAGCTCCGGCCATCTATCTCCGCTTTGACGGAGAACGCGAAGTAGCAGACGTCAATACACGAGTGCTGCCGGTCGCAGGGGCGCGCCGTTCCCGTCTTTGATCTTCAGGGGGAAGCCGACGAAGACGATGTCTTCGGCGCCCACCAGGTCTTCCAGATTGGCCAGGCCTTCGATGTTGGGGATGTCTCGAGACAAGAAAGCATGGTGCTCCGGGAACAGGTCCTCCGAGCCGGTGTGTTCCTCCTCGATCAGCTTGAAGTAACGCTTCACGTTTCCCAGGCTCGGCATGTTCGAGGCGAAGGCCTTGATGGGGAGAGCGGCAAGGTACTCGGCCGCCTCTCCTGACAGGTAGGCATAGGAGGGAAGCTCCCCGGGGACGGTCGGCGCCTCGTAATCGACGAAGACGATCACGATGTCTTCGGGTTCGATACCGCGCTTCTCGAAATCGGAGGGCAGGAGGGGCTCGTCGTTCGGCGTGGAGCGGAAATCGAAGAACCTGGCACGACCATAGAAGCGATCGAGGGGGATCTGATCGGAGGACTTGCCCCCTTTTATGAGGTGATTGGGGGGATCGTGATGGGGCCCGGCATGATTGAACAGGGTGATGGGGGCATCCGCGGCATAGAAAGGCTCCTCGGTGACCTTGGGCTCGAAGGTCGTCGTCGGGGGGATACCGAAGGCTTCGAGAGCCGCGACGCCGAGAGACCTGGTGGGCATGTCCTCTCCGATGGTCGGGGACAGGTCCACGATGGCCTTGGGGAACCTCAGCTCAGGCTCGGCCGGAGGAGGTGGCGCCCCTCGATGGCCGATCGCGCTTGCCGAGGAGGCGGTGGACGATCCGATCCAGGCCCGCGGCGCGGCCGCTGCCGGTCACGAGGATGACGGCGAGCGCCGCTAGCTCCACGAGGTTCTTGTTCACGATCAGGTAGCTCCCCTCCGTGGGGATCGAGTAGAAGTAGCCGACGAAGGGGGGATTGCACAGGTAGAACAGCAGTATGACGAGGATGCCGGCAGCGCTGGCGAGGCGGGTGAAGCAGCCGAGAATCAGCCCGAGCCCGATGAGGGTGATCCCCCACATGTTGAGCTGGTTCACGATCTCCAGCACCTCCGGGTCGGCGGCCATCCACCGGAAGACCTCCGCGAGGGGGCCACGCGACTGCAGGAGAAAGCCCTTCGCCGACCAGCTCGGCGCCGTCAGCTTGGACAGGCCCTCGTAGAGGAAATGCCACCCAATCAGGACCCGCAGGGCGACCACGGTGGCCATCTGCACACTGGAGAGCGTCCCTTGCTTCATGTCCACCTCTGCGGCGCGGGCCGCTTCAGACCTCGAATTCCTCCGGCCGGAACGACAGCCGCTCGTTCGCCTCGATCGCCTCGTTCACCTTGAGAACGGTGACCGCCGTTTCGTAGCCGATCTCGGCGGGACAGTTCAGCGTCGCCGTGCCGCGGATGGCGTCGAAGAAGTTCTGCAGGTGCGGCTGGTGGTAGGGATCCCGAAGCACCACCGGGATGGTGTGCTGGTCCGGCGACACCGACTCGCGGACGTCCAGCACCGCATCCTCGTCCGTTCGTACCGTCTCCTGGAGCTCCGGTGCCGTGATGTAGCCCCGCTGGACCCACTCGTCCCAGGCGGGGGCGTTGGGATCGCGATACACGTATCCGGAGTTGGCCGCCTCCGACTCGGAGATGACCAGGGTGCCTTGGTCGCCCATGAAGTTCTCGAAGTAGCCCAGGCTGCCGTTGGTGGTCTGGGTCTGGTAGTAGGCCCGGGCCTTCCCCCTGGCGGTCTCGAACTCGTAGACGGTCATCACGGTGTCGTACCACTCGTGGGTTGCGGGGTCGTGATAGTCCAGGCCGCCGCTCGCCATCACGTGGGACGGGTTGGCGCCGAGGAACCAGTTGAAGATGTCGATCTGGTGCGAGCCCAGATCGACGATCGGCCCTCCCCCGAGCCCCTTGTACCAGCGCCAGTTGCGGTACTGGGCCATGGACTTGAACCCGTACTGCCGCAAGCGGGCGTCCGGGATGGCGTAGCGCGCCGGCCAGCCCAGGTCCGGCGACACGGAGCGATTCCATTGGCCGTTGACGGTCACGATCCGCCCGAGAATCTGGGCTTCCTGGAGCAGCTTGTCGTGGGCGTGCAGGTAGCGCGGGTGGCTGCGCCGCTGGTGCCCGATCTGGAGCAGCTTCCCGCTCTTCCGGGCGGCGAGCACCATGCTCCGGGCGCCCTCCAGGGTGTTCGACATCTCCTTCTCGCAGTACACGTGCAGGCCCGCCTCGAGACAGTCCACGGTGTGCGGGGCGTGCCAGAAGTCGGGAGTGGCAATGATGACCGCGTCGAGATCCTTCTCCTTGTCGAGCATCTCCCGGTAGTCTTCGTACCCGTTGACGTCGAACTTGTACTTCTTGAGGATCCTGACCGCCCTCTTCTGGTTGTACTCCTTCCAGATGTCGCACACCGCACGGAATCGGAGCCCGGGGATCTTCAGCATGGAGTCGAGGAGGACCTGCCCCTGGGCTCCCGAGCCGAGAATGGCCACGTTGATCTCGGAGACGTCGGTGGGCGCGGCAGCCTCGTCGACGCTGGCGGCCTCCTTCTGGACCTGCTCGTACTGGCGTTGCTTGCGCCAGGCCTGGCCGAAGAGGCCCAGCGCCGGGACCGTGGACAGGCCCAGGAGCACGTCGCGGCGATCGAGCTTCTTCCCGAGACCCTTGCCGGGACCGCCGTCCTGGTCCTTCTCGTCGTCTTTGGCCATGGCTTTCTCCTACTTCGCCGGGCGGCCGAAGACCTCGACCTCGACGTAGTGGTTGAGCTCATTGGCGTTGCTGCCGTTGCTGTACAACCGGACGTAGCGCGCCCGGGAACCCCGGGCGTCCACGAGCTTGCCCTCGGACGTCTCGACGTAGTTCATGTCCTTGCCCGCGCCCAGCCCCGACGTGTTGTCGTGGTCGTTGTTGAAGAGGGTGCGGACGTTGGTCGTGAAATCGGCGTCGTCGGCCATCTGGACGACGACGTCGAGGTAGGCGCGGGCCGTCTTGTGATAGTGCCAGAAGAGGATGGCGAAGACCTCGTGCGGTGCGCCCAGGTCGATCGTGACGTGCTGCACCTCGGGGCCCAGCTCGACAAAGCTGCCCTCGACCCCCATCTTGTCGCCATCGGTGGTCTGCTCGATCTCGCCGATGATCGGCTCCATGTCGCTGCTCATGACCGGCTTGTCCCGGGCGACGTTCGTGACGCCGGCGGGGGCGAGGAACGGGTCGCGCGGCCGGCCGAGGGGCTTCTGCAGGTTGGAGACCGAGAGATTCTGCGGCGTGCCCTCGAACATCGGCTTCGGCAGCTCGATGGGGATCGGTGCCAGTGTCTGAGCCCCGAGCGTGCCGGGGAGGACGCAAAGGGAGCACAGCGCCGTGATCCCGATGCCCGCGACGCGGCGGGGGGAAGGCCAGACGGCGATCCGAGTGGGTCCGGTGTGTCCTGTCATGGGCACCATTATCTTTCTTTGTCTTTCTTTGAGTCCCTGCGACGAGAGTCATCTGATCTAGAAGAGCCCTTTTTCGTGACGCCCGCACCGGGCCGGTGACCCAGTCAGATGGACGGGGCCAGCCCCGCCCTTCCGCCTGCCGGCGTCTCCCGGATGATCCAGGCCTCGAGTCGCGGGCCTCTTCGACACAGCTCCGCGATCTCCTCTGCGGGCAGGATCAGGAACGCGGTCGAGAGGGCCTCCGCAACGGCCGCCGGCGACCGCACGGCGTCGAGCCATTCTCCGCTCGCGTCCGCTTCCGTCCCGGCGCGGCAGGACAGGGCCGCCCAGGCGGCTCGCTCGTGGACCGGTCGGCTTGCCAGCGGATCCCGGATGTGGTCCTCCTTCCGCGTGCCCGACGCGCTGAAGGCCTCTTGCCGCGCCGAAGATCCGGATCCGGGCCCCGTCGTCCCCGGGGCCGGGCGCGGTCAGGGTGAGAGGCCACCCCTCGCGAACCGGGGGAGCGTCCCGGGCGAGAACCGAGCTGAACCCGCCGTGTATGAGGGCCCTCGGGACGTCCCACTCGTCGAGCAGGTCCGCCATGCGGTCGACCTCGTAGCCCTTGCCGATGCCGCCCAGGTCCAGCCGGATCCCATCGGCCTGAGCCCGAACGACGAGCTCGTCCGGGACGAGGTCGAGACTCTGCAGACCCGAGCCAATCGAGATGTCGAAGGCTCGGCCGGTCAGGGTGTGCATGCGCCGGGCGATCTCCAGGCACTCCATCGTCGACGGGCTCACTCGAGTGCCTTCGCCTCGGGCCAGGTTGTTGATGCGCGAGACGTCGCTGTTGGCGATGAACCGGCTCTGCTCGAGCTCCAGCCGGTCGACCCGGTCGAAGGCGGCCTGTGCCGCCTGACGAGCGTAGCCCGAGTCGTCGTGGGCACAGATGACCTCGAACACCGCGGCCATCGCCTCGTGAGCGAACCGATGCGCATCGAGCCCGGCCGTGGCATCGCCAAGGGCGAGTCCGGCTCGGGTGGGTTCCTCCGGCTTCATGGCCGGAGGCCGGAGTCAGGAGGTGGAGGTGGAGGCGGATCGACTTCGAGCCGACGGAAATCGTCCCACAGGATCTTCGCCGCGTAGCCGCGCAGCTCGACCTGCGGACGCAGCTCGGCGGGCGCCTCGAAGATGCTCATGTAGAGCTCCCGCTCCCCGGGGGGCGGCAGGTCGTAGAGCTTCCTCACCAAGTCCGCCTCCATCTCCGGAGTCACGACGATGACCGGGGCGTTCTCTGCCTCGTCCGAGACCCCGTTCCACCAGCCGACTCGGGAGAGCTCGCGCAGATACCAGGGCAAGGGCCAGAGGTTCTCCCGGCTGATGATCTGCAGCGGCATGGACAGGCCGTCCGGGTGGGCCCGGGCCAGGTCCTTCAAGCGCCCGACGATCCGGAACACGCCGGTTCCGGTGTGGGCATAGACGTACGGGTTGCGGGGATCGGCGGGGAAGCGGAAGCTCCCGGAGAAAGCCTGCCACGCGAGGTGCGCCGCGGCCGCGATCAGCACTGCGCAGAGCACGGCCCTGAGCGGGGTGCCCCGGACGGCCCGCACCAGCCAGACGGCGCCGGCGCCGGCCAGGAGGATCATCCCGTGGAGGAACCCCAGGAGGCACCAGGGAGTCTTGTACGGTATCACCGCGTAGAGGACGACCATCGCGAGGGTGTAGAGAGCCAGGAAGCGGAGGATCCTCGAGTCCGCGCCCGGGACGCCCTTCGCGCTCCACCCGGCCGCGCACCCGGCGGCCGCCAGCACGAGGATGAGACCCTCGGTCCACGCCGGGGTGCCGCGCGAGGGAAAGTGGATCAGCAGGCTCAGGTAGTAGTCCCAGGGGTGGAAATGCCTGGAGGCGGCACCGGCTCGATCCACGTAGATCCCGTAGGCCCGCGCCGAGTCCACGATGCCCCCGGGGTTGTCCAGGAGCGAGGAATAGAGCACGCCCGACACCACGACTGCCGCGAGGAGCGCCAGCAGCACGTCCCGGCCGCGGACGACGCTCCTGATCGGCGCGCGAGCCTGCCTGCGCCGGCGTTCGACGAGCAGGGTCAGCGCAACCGCCAGGAGCATCGACCCCAGCGCGAGAGGGGCAGTCTCCTTCGTGGCGTGCATCAGGCCCACGCATGTGCCCGTCACCAGCGCCGGGAAGGCGCCCGGCTTCCGCAGGTACCGGAACCCCCCGAGCAGCGCGCCAAAGGTGAAGAGGACGAGCGGGACTTCGTGGATGTAGTAGCGGCTGTAGAAAACCATGGCCGGGGAGATCGCGGCCAGCAGCGCGCCGACCGCGGCGGCCGGTGTCCCCAGAAAGGCCCTCGCTCCGAGGTGAGCGGCGACGAGAGCCAACCCGAGCACTGCCGGGACGGAGCGGAGGGTGACCTCGTCGATCTCGACGTACCGCCGAGCGCCCTGGAGCCAGGCTGAAAGCAGGGTCAGGTAGTAGAGGGTGGGCCCGTGGTACTCGGAGGGATCGTAGGCGTAGCGCCCGCCGTCCAAGAGGGCCCCGAACTTGTCCGCGTGAACGGCCTCGTCGGCGTGCATCGGGCGTGAGGCGAGACCGGGAAGACGCAGGACCGCGGCCAGAAGGATCGCGAGGATGAAGACCGCTCTCCAGCGTGACCGGATCGTCTCCACGCGCGGCAGTATAGCAATGCGGGCCCGCACCCTCTTGTGAGCGTCGATCTCCAGTATCCTCTCCGGATGCATGAGGCGGAGGAGAGCCGTCCCGAGGGGCGGCGCATGAGCCCGCCGGGGACGCCTCGCCGCCGGTCCATCGTCCTGGTTCGCCACGGCGAGAGCGACCTGAACGCCGCCGGCCGCTTCGTGGGCCGATCGGATCCGCCGCTGAACGCCCGGGGCGAGCGCCAGGCGCGAGACCTTGCGGCGGAGGTCGTGCGCTTCGCCCCCGAGGTGGTTGTCGCGAGCCCCCTCCGCCGAGCCCATCAGACGGCGGAGCTCGGCGCCGCCACGTCCAGGCCTGCCGGCGGCGTCGAGGTGGACGCGCGCTTGCGTGAGGTGGACTTCGGGGCCTGGGAGGGGCTCACCTTCGAAGAGGCGAGAGAGAGGGATTCCGCTCGCTTCGCCGCCTTCGAGTCGGGACGGATCGACGGCTTCCCGGGGGGAGAGTCGGTGCAGGACGTGGCCGGGCGGATGGTCCCGACCGTGACCGGTCGCGACGCCGGGCGAGTGCTCTTCGTGTCGCACGCGACGGTGGTGCGGGTCACGGTGGCGGCGCTCCTGGGTCTCGAACTGGCCGTCTACCGACAGGCCCTGGCCCGCCCCGCGCCCTGTTCGTGGACCGAGCTCGAGGAGACGCCGGCGGGCTGGCGGCTGGTCGCCTACAACGCCGAGGTCGTCCGTGGCTGAGCTCCTGCTGGGGATCGACGTCGGCACCCAGGGGGCCCGCGCCGTCTGCACCACGCCCGCCGGAGACGTGGTGGCGCGAACCGCGGCGCCCCTCGTCGCCCCGGCGCCCGGCCCCGCCCAGGAGCAGGATCCCCGCGACTGGTGGGAGGCGGTGGCGAGCTGCATCCGCCAGCTCGCCGACAGCCGGGCGAACGTCGCCGGGCTGGCGGTGGCGTGCACCTCGGGGACCCTCTGCGCCCTCGACGAGCGCTTCCAGCCCGTCACGGACGCCTGGCTCTACTCCGACACCCGTGCGGCGGGATGCTCACGTTTCGACGCGAGCTGGGCGGCGGCGAAGCTCGACTGGCTCAACGCCGAGCACCCCGACGTCGCTCGGACCGCCGCTCTGTTCACGAGCCCGGGCGGCTATCTCGCCAGCCGCCTCACCGGCGAGCTCGCGGCGATCGACTACTCCCAGGCCTTGAAGTTCGGCTACGACCTGAAGCGCGACGCCTGGCCCTCCGACCTCGCCGTGGAGCCTGACCGGCTGCCTCCCGTGGTCGCTCCGGGGTCCCGACTGGGCCCGGTCCGCCCGGAGGTCGCCCGCGAGCTAGGCCTGGGCCAGAGCGTCTCGGTCTTCGCCGGCCTCACCGACGGCGTCGCCGCCCAGCTCGCCTGCGGCGCCTGCAACACCGGCTCCGAGCGCTGGGTGACGGTCGTCGGCTCGACCCTCGTGTGGAAGGGTGCGGCCGCACAGCCCGTCGACGACGCGGCCGCGGGCGTCTACAGCCATCGCGGGCCCGGTGGGGTCTGGTTCCCCGGGGCGGCGTCGAATGCCGGCGGCCGGATCGTATCGGAGTGGTTCGACGAAGCCCGACTTCCCGCGCTCGACGCCCGGCTCCCGGACCGGCCCCCGAGGGCGGTGGTGTACCCGAGCCTGATCGTCGGGGAGCGCTTCCCCTTCCGCAGCACCACGTTCGTCCCCTTCGCGACCCCGGAGGGGCTGAGCGAGGACGAGCGCTACGCCGGCTGCCTGGCCGGTGTCGCCTTCGTCGAGCGCTGGGGCTACGACGTGTTCCGCGGTCTCGGCTGCCGCCGCCCCGCCTCGGTGGCGACGACCGGGGGCGCCGTGCGCAGCCGCGCCTGGCTGCAGCTGCGCGCCGACGTCATGCAGGTCCCGCTCGCCGTGCCCGCCGAGCCCGGCTCGGCCTTCGGAGCGGCCATCGCCGCGGGAGCGAACCGCCATGCCAGTATCCTGGAAGCGGCCGACGCCATGGTGAAGTGGGGGACCGGGGCCGACCCGCGGAGCGAGCACCGCACAGAATGGAGCGACGCCTATGAGCGATTTAGGACCGAATGCCGTAGACGGCTCGAGGGCGAGCACGAGGACGGCCAGCCGGGCTGACCTGGTCGCGCTCGCCCGCGCGCTGGGCGACCCGGCCCGCGAACTCGTGGTGCTGTCCGAGGGCAACGCGGCGGTCCGCCACGGGGACGAGACCCTGCTCGTCACCGCCAGCGGCTCGGCGCTTCCCACGACGGAGGACCGCGAGATCGTCGAGGCGGCCATCCCCCCGCTTCTCGATTTCGTGCGCTCGGCCCCCCGCGACGCGGGCATGAGGGAGGTGCGCGAGCTCCTCGTCCGCGCTTGCAAACGACCCGGCCCCGCGCGCCCCTCCATCGAGACCCTCATGCACGCCGTGGTCCTGGACCGCACCGGGGTCACCTTCATCGGGCACACGCACCCGATCTCGCTCCTCGGGCTCCTCTGCACGCCGGGGGCGGCGCGGCTCTTCGAGAGGCCGCTCTTCCCCGACGAGGCGGTGGTCTGCGGGCCCGTCTTTGCGTACGTCCCCTATGCCTCGCCGGGGCTGCCTCTCGCCCGCGCTGTGGACGACGTCCTGGCCGAGCACGTGGAGCGCCACGGGGAGACCCCTCGAACGGTCCTTCTGGAGAACCACGGCCTGATCGCCCTGGGGTCGACGTCGGCCGAGGTGCTGGCGGTCACGACCATGGCCGTCAAGGCCGCGGGCGTGCGCCTCGTAGCCCTCGGCGCCGGCGGGATCGAGACGCTGAGCCCCGAAGAGGTCCGTTCGCTGGTGGACCGCCCCGACGAGAAGCTCCGGCGGTCTCGGCTCGTGGGCGGAGGGAACTGAGGGGCGAGGCTCGAGGGCCTGGTGGCCGAGGAGCCATGCGCGCCGCAGCCGCTGAGAGAACCATTGACGTATCCCTCACGGAGGGCGTAATGTGCCGCTGTTCGCCTGGGAGCGAGCCCGGCGGCCGAACGCGGCGAGAGTTGAGGAGCGTCGACCCGTGACGCGCCCCACCGAGATCGGTCAATCAGGGAGATAAAGCGAAGATGTCAACGAAATCCAAGGTGACCGACGGCCCCCTCAACCCCCATTCGGATTCGAGCTCCCGGCCGACCCGGCGGGCCTTCCTGGGCCAGTCCCTCGTCGCCGCCGGCGGCCTGGTCTTCCCGCAGATCATCCCCGCCTCGGCCCTGGGCCGCGACGGTGCGGTCGCACCCAGTGAACGAATCGTCCTGGGCGCCATCGGTCTCGGCTCGCGAGGTACCTACGACCTCACCGTGATGCTCCCGGAGAAGGACGTGCAGTTCGTCGCCATCTGCGATGTGCGGCGCACCCAGCGGGAGGCCATCAAGAAGATGGCCGACGAGCACTACGGGAACGACGACTGCGTCATGTATCGGGACTTCTTCGAGATGCTCGATCGCCCGGACATCGACGCCGTTCTGATCGCGACCGGAGATCGCTGGCACGCCCTGGCCTCGATCCTGTCGATGAAGGCGGGCAAGGACGTCTATAGCGAGAAACCCTGCGCGATGACGATCGCCGAGGCCCAGGCCCTGGCCGACGCCGCTCATCGCTACGGGCGGGTGTTCCAGGTCGGGACCCAGCGGCGCAGCCTGGCCAACTTCCAATACGCCGCATACCTGGCCCACAGCGGGAAGCTCGGCAACCTCCACGCCCTCCACGCCGCGGTCTACACACCGAGTCGGAGCTATAAGTGGCTCCCGGCGGAGCCGGAGCCTCCGATCGAGGAGCTCGACTGGGACCGCTGGCTGGGACCGTGCCCCCGGCGCCCCTACAACCACGAGTACGTCACGGGCTGGCGCGGCCACTACGACTTCGAGGCCGCTGCCAACTTCACGGATTGGGGCGCGCACACCGTGGATCTCTGTCAGTGGGCCAACCAGTCGGACGACACCACGCCCATCGAGTGGGTCGCCGACGAGAAGGCGATCACGGGACTCTACGCCAACGGCGTCAAGGTGATCTGCGACTTCCTCCCCACGCCGTTCGGCGATCGCTCTCCGCACTACACAACGTCCACCGGAACCTGCCCCGTTCGCTACGAAGGCGACGAAGGTTGGGTCGAAACAGGTGACAGCGGCGAGGTCCTCCTCTCACCAAACCTGGTCAAGTCACTGGGAAGACAGTTCGTCAAGCCCGGCACCAGCGCCAAGGGACACGGGCGGAACTTCTTCGATTGCGTCAAGTCCCGGGCCCGAACGGCCTGCAACGAGGATGTCATGCGCCGGTCCCACATCTCCTGTTTCGCGGCCGAACTCGCCTGGGAGCTGGAGCGGAAGGTGACCTTCGACCCGGTCAGCGAGACGTTCGTCAATGACAAGGACGCCAATCGCCGCATCCGCCGTGCCACGCGTCCACCCTGGTCCTTCGATGTCTAGCGACCTGAACCCGAAACCCACAGACCCAAGGAGCTCTTCCCGAGCAATCGCCATGAAGAAAGAAATCCTCCTGACCCTGAGCCTGAGCGTCGGCCTTGGGCTGATCCTCCCGGCGGCGACGTTCGGGGCCCGGGAAACCACTCAGGAGCTCGTCCGAGTTCTCGACTCCGATGCCTCCGTGGAGGAGAAAGCGATCGCTTGTCGAAAGCTGGGCGAGTTCGGCACAAGTGAAGCGGTGCCCGCCTTGGCGAGCCTGCTCGAGCACGAGGTTCTCAGCGCCTACGCTCGAGCGGGGCTCGAGCGCATCACGGATCCGAGCGCCTCCGCCGCCCTGCGATCGGCTCTCGAGACGACCGATGGAGAGCCCCTGGTCGGTGTGATCAACTCGCTGGGCGCGCTTCGCGACGAAGAGGCGGTCGGGGCGCTGGAGAAGCTCGCCCGGCATGACGACGCCACCGTGAGCGGAGCCGCTCTGCGGGCGTTGGGCCGTGTGGCGAACGCGGAGGCCGTCAGGGTCGTGAAGGCGTCGCTGGCTTCAGGAGGCGAGGATGCGGCCTCGGCCTGCCTGCTCGCGGCCGAGCGACAACGAGCCCGAGGCCACACGGACGTTGCCATCGCTCTCTACGACGCGGTGAGGGCCGCAGACGTTCCCCGGGCCGCTCGCCTGGGAGCGACGCATGGCGCCATCGTCACGCGCAACTCGGCGTCGTTTCTCATGGAGCAGCTTGGTTCGGACGACGCCGCCATTCGTGCCGTGGCGCTGACGACCATTCGCGCGATGCCTTCCGCCGAGCTGGCCGATGCCCTGCACCGCCAACTGGCGTCGGCGGGGCCGGACCTCCGGGTTCAGCTGATCACCGCGCTCGGTGATTGCCACAACGACGACTCGTTCGGGGTCGTCCGTTCGCAGCTCGCCGGCGACACCCAGGCAATCCGCATGGCGGCCCTGGATGTGGTGAGCACGGTGGGCAGTGGCTCCGAGCTGGCCGCGACGGTGCTCGACGTGGTGCAGGAGAGCCGGTCGCCTGAAGAGAAGAGAACGGCCATGGAGCTGCTCACGCGAATGGAAGGCGGGCAGGACGTGGACCGCGTGGTTCTGGAACGCCTTCGGACCACGGAGACGGCGGAAGGGCGAATCGACGTGATCCGTGTCTTGGGGAACCGACGGGCCCCGAGTGCCACCGCTGATCTGCTCGAGCAGGCCCGGGACGAAGACCCCAGGGTCCGGGTTGCGGCCCTGCGCTCCATGAGGCGCCTGGTCGGTCCGGAAGAAGTGGCACCGCTCATCGCCCTGGCCAGGACGAAGCAGGACGGTTCGGAGAAGATGGCCGTCGTCAATGCGCTGGTCAGTGCCTGCGGTGAGGATGCCCCATCGGGGGCGCTGGTCCTGGCCGAGCTGAAACAGGCTTCCGACGCCTCCGAGAAGGACACCTGGACCCGCGTACTCACCGCCACCGGCTACCCCAAGGCCCTCCCCGTCATCCTCGAGGGCCTCGAGGCCGAGGACCAGGAGGTGGTGGCCGCCACCATCACGCATCTGAGCCGATGGCCGGATCCCGCACCCATCGAAGCACTCCTCCCCATCGTCGAAAGCGGCGCGGGCTCACAGGTCCAGCACCGCGCGGTGTCGGCGGTGATCCAGCTGACGACGACCGCCGCCGATCACAAGCAGCGTCCGGACGACGTCCTGGTGGCGTGGTTCGGAGGCGCAAACGCCGCGGTCGACACGGTCCAGGAGAAACGCCAGCTCATCTCCGGCCTCGCGCGAGTTCACACCCTCGGCAGCCTTCACCTGCTCGAGCCCTACTTGAAGGACGCGGAGGTGGAGACCGAGGCCCGCTACGCCCTCCTGTCCATGGGTTCGCCCCTGGTCAGGGCCGGAGAGCACGCGGCGGTCAAGAAGGTCCTGCCGGACGCCTCAGCGCTGGCCGACGAGCAGGAGCTCAGCTGGAGATTCCGGAGGCTCAGCCGACAAGTCGAAGCCGCCGAATCGCCAGAATGAGCCGACCCCATCCCTCAAAGGGTGCCGAGGGCCAGATCGGGGTTCTCGGGACCGAAGTGCTTGAGCATCACGATCGGGTCGGTCTCCGACGGGTTGGTGATCTTGACTCCCTCCTGGGCCGCGGCCTCGCTGACGAAGTACTCGTCGTGGGTGAGCTGGCCGAAGCGGATGAGTGAGGGGGTCTCGATGTCCCAGGCTCCCATCGTGCCGTGGCCCTGCATCATGATCATGCCGTAGGCGCCAGCGTCCTTCACGGTCACCTCGCGCCCCGGCTGGACCGTGAGCTCCTTGGCGCTGAAGGCCTCCGAGCGGTAGCAGATCCACTTCTCGACGTAGCCCTCGGCCTCCATCTCGGCAAGCGGGCGCACCGGCTGCGGGCGCATGAACGACTTCACGCTGAAGTCGGGATCGACGTTCTTGTCCCAGTCGATGAGCTCCATCAGCCAGTCGATGTGACCCTTGCGGTCCTCGGGGCAGTTCTTCCAGAGCAGCTCCTCCGGCACGACCTGGTTGCCCACCAGGGACTGGAACATGGCAAAGACATCCGAGGCCTTCTGCGGTTCGTAGGTGCAGAGGCTCCCCGGAGCGTGGAGCACCCCGGGAGGCACGTCCCACCCGGTGCCCGGCTCGAGGCGGTGGGCCTGGGAGAGGTTGGTGATCTTGTTGTCGCCCTTCGTGAAGTTCTCGAGGCTGGCGTGCACCTCGTCCTGGGCGGTGCCGGGCGTGAGACCAAAGAAGGTGTACGGGTAGTCTCCACCGTGGTTGTTGACCTGGGGTGGGAAGTAGTAGGCCTCGGGTTTGCCCTTCTGCCCGGTGAGGGCCGCGTGCCCGTCGCGGTGGTGGATGTGGTAAGGCAGGGCCCCAAGGTTGTCGAAGAACTTCGAGTACATCGGCCAGCTCTCGTGGGCGTCCCAGATTCGATCCCCGAGGAGCTCCCCCTTGAGCTCGGACACCGCATCTCGGAGGAGGAAACGCTGGGGCTGACCGTTGTCCTGGAAAACGACCTCGCTCAGCCCCTCGATCTCACCGGTGAGCGGCCCGTTGTCCGCCGGGGTGGTCGATGAGAACCAGCGCTCGTCGATGCCACCCCGCTCTCCGCCCAGGGCGTAGTAGTCGTCCGGGTGGAGCTTGATTCGCCGTCCGGGAATGCAGAAAGACCGCGGAACCCAGTTCGGGGCGAGGCGCAGGATGCCTTTCCCCTGCTCGAGGGCACGGTGGATGAGACTCGTCTCGCTCATGACAACTCCTCACTCTGGGGATGACGCCGGTGGCGCAGACGCTACCATATACTGACGAGCCCCGATTCTGGCGGCCCCCAGGCGCCCGACGTCAGCGTCTGGTGAGCGTCAGCCCGCGGCGGCGACGTCCACCCACCGGCCCTCCTTCGCGCTCTCGAGCACCGCGTCGCAGACCTTCTGCGTCTCCAGAGCGTCGGCGAACGTGGGGTGCGCGGGCTTTCCGTCGGCCAGGCCCTGGAGGAAGTCCGCCACGGCGTGGACGAACGAGTGCTCGTAGCCGATCTGGAGGCCCGGCACCCACCAGCGGTCCATGTAGGGCATGTCGCCGTCGGAGACGTGAATCGAGCGCCAGCCGCGCACGATCGACTCGTCGCCGTGGTCGAAGTACTCCAGCCGGTGCAGATCCTCCAGGTCCCAGCGGATCGAGGCCTTCTCGCCGTTGATCTCGAAGGTGTAGAGGGCCTTGTGCCCCCGGGCGTACCGGGTGGACTCAAAAGTGGCCATCGAGCCGTTCTCGAAGCGGGCCAGGAACGCGCAGGCGTCGTCGATGCCCACGGGCTCGACGCCCCCCGTCACGTTGTGCTTCCGCTCCTTAATGAAGGTCTCGGTGGTGGCGGTGACCTTGGCGATCGGGCCGTTCTGCCAGAGCGCCGTGTCGATGCAGTGGGCCAGGAGATCGCCGGTCACCCCGCTGCCCGCCGCCGCGACGTCGAGCCGCCAGAGCCCCTCGCCCCCCTGGGGCAGGTCCGGGGAGATCGTCCAGTCCTGCAGGAACACGGCACGGTAGTGGAAGATCTTTCCGAGCTTCCCGTCGTCGATGAGCTTCTTGGCCAGGGTGACCGCTGGAACCCGGCGGTAGTTGTACCAGACCATGTTGGCGACACCTGCCTTCTCGACAGCCTGGACCATCTCGGCCCCCTCCGCCGAGTTCATCGCCAGGGGCTTCTCGCAGAGCACCATCTTCCCCTTGCCGGCCGCGGCGATGGCGATCTCCTTGTGCAGGTTGTTCGGCACGCAGATGTCGACGGCGTCGATGTCGTCGCGCTCGAGGAGCTTGCGCCAATCGGTCTCGACCGATTCGTAGCCCCACGTCTCGGCGAACGCCTTCGCCCTGTCTTCGGTGCGGCCGCAGGCGGCCGTCAGCACCGGCCGGTACTCGAGATCGAAGAAGTTGTTGACCCTGCGGTAGGCGTTGGAGTGCGCCCGGCCCATGAAGCCGTAGCCGATCATGCCGATGCGAAGTGGCTTGGTCATGCGTCGCTCCATCCGTGGAAGTCGCGCACGGAGATCATGGCCGCCAGGATCTCGTTCCAGGTCTCGCCGTTCGTCAACACGTCGTTCGAGAACATGCAGCCGTCCCAGCGGATGTGGCGAAACGCCTTGGTCAGCTCCCCGTCCTCGTTGCGCAGCCAGTGGCCGGAGTGTTTCGGGATGTCGAGCTTGCCGTTGGGATCGTTGGGCTGACAGTGGCGACCGGTCTTGTCGTGTGAGCCGGAGCCCTTGACCGTGGCGTCGTTCTGAGCCACATCGAGAGCGTTGGTCCACGGACGCAGGGACTTCGTCAGCGTCGCCAGGGCCCGATCGAGCTCTTCGGGATCGTCCCAGCTCCAGTCCTCCGGGAGGATGCGGTCCTCCGGCGCGTTGTAACCCAGGGTGTAGAGAAGCGTGTGAGCCATGTCGGCGTGGAAGCCGAGGACGTCCTTTCGATCCACCTGCTCCAGCAGCTCGACCATCTTCTTCCAGCCGTGCATGCCGCCCCAGCAGATCTCACCCTCGGCGGCCAGCCGCTCGCCGTGATCCGCCGCGATCGTGCAGGCTTCCCGGAACGTGGCGGCGATCTTCTTCGTGTTTCCCCCAGGGTCCTGCGACCAGGTGTCCGGATCGACCGCTGAGTCGATCCGCACAACGCCGTCGGGCCGCACGCCGAGCTCGGTGAACCGCTTGGCCATCTGGCAGCCTTTTCGCACCTGCTCCAGGAAGCGCTTGCGGTCGTCCGCGCTTCCCATCGCCGACCCGCCTCCAGCGGGCGGCCACACCGGCGCTGCCAGCGTGCCGATGACCAGGTTTCGGGACTGGACCTTCTCGACCACACGCTTCAGATCGTCGTCGGAGGCGTCGATGTCGACGTGGGGTGCGACCTGCATCAGGTCCACGCCGTCGAAGTGGACCCCGTCCACCTCGGCGGCCGCAGTCAGATCGAGCATCTTGTCGAGCTCTATGGGAGGTTCGGAGTCGGGCCCCTTCCCGACCACGCCGGACCAAATGGCATTGTGGAGCTTCGGAAACTCATGGGATTTGGCTTCGCTCATCGCACTGTCCTCGCTTGCACTTCGAAATGCGTCATCGACCGCCGGCTTCCGCACCAGCGACGGCGTCTTCCGAGATTCCGTCCGCGCCCCGCTCCAGGAAGGTGATGAGATCGACGAGATCCGAGAGTGACATCACGTCCAGCAGGCCTTCCGGCATGATCGAGACACTCGACGGACGTCGCTCGACGATGTCCCGCTTCGGTATGTCGATGCGCTGGCCGGTGGCGTCGATGAGCGTGAGCATCGAGTCGGTCTCGTCGGCGAGCATCCCGATGACGACATCCTCGTCGCGGACGTCGACCCACACGGCCGAGTACTGGTCCGAGATCACCTTCGAGGGATACATGACGGATTCGAGGATCTCGCGCCGGCGGAACCGGGTCACGACCGTGGAGAGGTCGGGGCCTCCCCCACGCCCTTCGGTGCCAAAGACGTGGCACGCGACGCACCGCGCGCGATGGAAGACTCTTCGTCCGTTCGCGGCGTCGCCTCTCGAATAGGCCATGGGATCGTACTCGAGGTACTCGCTCAACTCGTCGAAGCTCATCTGGGCGAGGCTGTCGCGGCGGCCCTCATCCTCTCCCTCATCCTCGCCGTCGCCCGCGACCGGAGCGGCCAGCGCCATGGCACGCTCGGCCGCCTCGAAGAGTGCCTTTCCCCGCCGTGCCCGGGCGCTGCGACGCTCCTCGTCCGTGAGCCGTTCCAGCATCGACTCCCACAGGAACGTGACGTACCCCTCCATGCTGGCAGCGCCCCGGAGCGACCAGGCGTGCTCGAACCACACCATCGCCCGACGGCGCTGATCCGCCGTCCATCCCTCGCTGACAGCTCGCAGGGCGTACACGGTGTGGATCTGCTCCTCCTGCGACCCCTCGGGATCCAGGTAGTCGAGGAGGGCATCGATGACGCCAGGAGTCTGGGCGTGGGCCAGCACGACTTGAAGCTCGCGGTTGATCCGCTTGTCCGCGACCGGGAACTTCGAAAAAAGACGCGGGCCGACCCGGGCGACGAAGGCCTGGCGCGCGTCCGGCGCGGGATCGCGAATCAGGGCCAGCTGGAGGACCCGGAGGTAGCCGAGCAATGTCTCGTCGTCCATGGCCGCCTGGCTGTATTCGTCGAGCTTCTCGAAGACGATCTCGGTCTCCTCGGGTGTGCTCTGGGAGTGGATCAGGGCCAGCAGACCCGCCAATGCTCGACGCGGATGCGCCCGGACATCGTCGTCCGACACGCTTCCGACCCACGTCGTGGGCTCCATCCTCACCAACGCCAGGCGGGCGGCGTAGCGGACGAAGCGGTCCGGGTGATCGAGAAGGGAGAAGAGAGAGGCGGCGAGCGGTGCGCTCGAGGTCGAGCCTTCCGCGTCTTCGTTTTGCTTATAGCGTTGACAAAATTATGCATAAATCGTGCCATAGGGGCCGTTCAACCAATCTTCACCCCTGTGGATGGCACGGCGTGCAGGCGCATGACAGCATGACCGGGTAAAGCCAGCGCTTGCTCTTGGTTACCGTCTCTCACCGGGCCGTATGAATGCAATGCCTTTTGGGATGAACTCAGCGTCCTGATCCTTATCGGACGCTTCAAGCCATCCCCTCACACCATTCTTCTGGATTGTCATCCAAATTCCCGGTGTGGAGAACCTCAGTGACCTCCCTCGCCGGGCGTTTGCCGGGCACTCTTGATCAGCTTCGGGCGAGGGTCAAGTGCCTTCCGCTCTCTGCTCGAAGTTCTCTGTGACGAAACGACATCGGGACGGCGGCAGCCTCGCGTAGCCCTATGGGGTGTGAAGCTTAGGAGGCCCTTTCCGCCCCTGGAGGAGCGGCGCCTTCTTCTGAGCGGCGCCGTGGCGTTCTGCTCTGCGCAACGCCCGACGGCGGCTCGGGACAACTTCGGAGTCTGGTCGCGCAGGCCGGCGGCCCCTCGCACCGACCTCGGAGAGCGGCGACGAACCGGTCCCGGGCAGCGGTCAGGCGGTGTCGGCCGCCGACAATTGCCCGAGCAGGATGTCGTTCGGGTAGTAGTGGTCCACGTTCTCGGACGTGATCACCTGGTGACGGACAAAGAGGGCGGGCGCGGTCTGACGGTGCCCGAGGATGTCGGACGCCAGCTGGATCAGGCCGTCGCCGTATCGCTCCGGGAAGAAGGTCACCGATGCGATGAGGGGTGTCCGGGGCTCTCGGAGCTCTGCCCGCGCGTCGGGCTCGGCGTTGAGGCCGACGATCGCGCACGTCCCCGCCCTGCCGGCCTCCTGGAAGGCCCGGGCCGCGCCGAGGGCGCTCGAATCGTTCGCGGCGCTGACCAGAACGTGCTCGGCCCTGGACTCGCGGAGGTGCCGGCGCACCTTCTCGAGAGCGGTCTTGAACTGACCGTCGGCGTCCAGCGAGACGACCTGGCAGGAGTCGATCGCCTCGCGCAGGGTCTCCTTGAGCCCGGTGAGCGCGCCGCTCATCCGGGCATGCACGAGCGATCCGGCCCTGGCGAGCTCGAGCAGCAGCACCTCGTCGACCTGACCGTGCCAGCGTCTTCGGGCCCATTGCCCGAGATGACGTCCGGCCAGGAGACCCGCCTGGTAGTTGTTCGCTCCGTAGTAGGTCGCGCCCGGGTGGGGGATATCGACGGCGATGAAGGGGATGTCCGCCTCGAGGTACCGGGACGCGATGGCCGGGGCCACCGCCTCGTCGGTCTGGAACTCGATGATGAGCTCGACGTTCTCTCGAATGAGGTGCTCGGCGTTTCGGAGCGCCACCTTCGGCTGATAGCGGTTGTTGACGGTGATGAGCTCGACGTTCGCGCTCTCGGCCGCCCGTTGCAGGCTGGAGTGGACCTCCCGTGAGAACGAGCAGTCCTGTCCCTGGGCAGCGTATCCGATCCGGTGTCGCCGCCGCCGACGGACCTCGGAGACGAGACGGTACCGGCTCGCGTCCACCTTCTCCAGCATCCCGCAGTGGTGCAGCGTGTGCAGCAGGCGGAAGCACGTTCCCTTGCCGAGCCCGGTCCGTTGGACGACGTCGCGGAGCCGCAGGACCTCGCCGGGGCTCTCGAACACCTCCAGTACCTGCGAGGCGTGCACCACCGATTGAACGATGTATCGATCCTGGGTCGACTTGGGCAATGGGCCCTGCCCCCCCCTCAAAGCGGGGTATCACTCTGCTCCGACAGCGTTTCGCAGACCATAACACGGAGGGCTGCCTGGGGACCACGCCACCGTCGACCCGGGACTCCCGCTCATCGGGCCATAAGTCCTGTGACGTATTGCGTTGGACTCGGCCGGGACAGGCGGGCTGCCGTTTCGCCGGGGGGAACGCAGGGCCGAGGCGCTGAAGTGGCTTGCCCCGGGACCGGGCACCGCGCAGACTGCCAGCCCGGGGAGGGAGCCATGGCCTTCGATCTGAACGACGACCGCATCGCCGAGGAGAACCGGAAGCACCTGGAGTGGCTCGAGGCCGATTACGACCACCTGGGAGCGCAGCTCGCCCGGCGCAACGTCGACATCGAGACGCTGACCGAGCGGGCGATGGCCTTTCGTGTCTCGGTGCCCTCCTGGGGCGTGGGCACGGGGGGAACGCGGTTCGCCCGCTTCCCCGGCACCGGCGAGCCCCGGAACGTCTTCGAAAAGATGGATGACTGCGGGGCGGTCTTCAAGCTCGTCAGGTCGACGCCCGGCATCTCGCTGCACATCCCCTGGGACAAGCCGGAGAGCCCCGCCGAGCTCAGGAGCTTCGCAAAGGCACGCGGGTTGTTCATCGACTCGATGAACTCCAACACTTTCCAGGACCAGCCCGGCCAGGCCCACTCGTACAGATTCGGCAGCCTCAGCCACACCGACCCGCAGGTCCGTCGGCAGGCGGTGGAGCACAACCTCGAGTGCCTCGAGATCGGAGCGAAGCTCGGGGCCCGCTCCCACACGGTGTGGATCGGCGACGGCGGCAACTTCCCGGGGCAGGTCGACACGCGGAAGGCGCTCGCGCGCTACCTGGACAGCATGCGCGAGGTCTACCGCGCCCTGCCCGAGGGCTGGCGTCTCTTCGTCGAACACAAGTTCTACGAGCCGGCCTTCTACTCGACGGTGATCAACGACTGGGGCACGAGCTACTACTGCGTTCGGGAGCTCGGGGAGCGGGCGTTCTCGCTGGTCGACCTCGGGCACCACGCGCCCAACGTCAACATCGAGATGATCGTGGCCCGCCTCATCCAGTTCGGGAAGCTCGCCGGCTTCCACTTCAACGACAGCAAGTACGGAGACGACGATCTCGACGCCGGCTCCATCAAGCCGTTCCAGCTCTTCCTCATCTTCAACGAGCTGGTCGACGCCGAGCTCGCCGAGCTGCCGAGCTTCGACCCCGCGTACATGCTCGACCAATCGCACAACGTGACCGACCCTCTCGAGTCGCTCATGACGAGCGCCGCCGAGGTCGTACGGGCGTACGTGCAGGCCCACCTCGTGGACCGCGCTGCGCTCGACGAGCACCAGGAACGCAACGACGCCATGCTGGCGCTGCAGACACTGAAGAGCGCCTTTCAGACGGACGTGGAGCCGATTCTCGCCACGGCCCGCCACCGCGCGGGTGGCGCCATCGACCCCGTGGGCCTCTATCGGGCGAGCGGCTACCGGCAGCGCGCGGCCGAGGCACGGCCGGCGACCGCCCGCGTGAGCTCCGGGATCGTCTAGGGCTGTGGACCAGCTCGTCGCGCACGCCCTGCGACGGTCTGCGTGCGAACGCGGCCCGGCTGCCCGAGGGAGACCGCGATGATCCGCAAGGTGTTCCGGATGTCGGTGCACGAAGGCCGGGACGAGGATTACCAGCGCCGGCACAACCCCATCTGGCCCGAGCTGGAGGACGCTCTCATCGCCCACGGCGTGCGGAGCTACTCCATCCACCTCGACCCGGAGACGGGCGACCTGTTTGCCTTCGCCGAGATCGAGAGCGAGGAGCGCTGGCGGGCAATCGCCGCGACGGACGTCTGCCGGCGATGGTGGCGGCACATGCGCGAGCTCATGCCGTCGAACCCTGACGGCAGCTCGGTCTCCCGCGAGCTGCGGGAAGTGTTTCACCTCGAGCGTCGGCACGGCCAGGGCACGGCCACGGCACGGCCGGAAGGCGAGGACGCATGAGCGCCAACCCGTCTCGCGTCGAGCCGCCGCTCCTCGCGGAGCACTTGCACCACGAGCTTCTCGCTAGGAGGAGGGCGTCAGCCGGGGCGCGATTCCGGCCGGGTCCGCGGGCGTGGATGGCACCGGGGGGAGGACCTTGAAGGGCTCGTGGAGCTCCAGCCTCTTCCCCGCGAGCTCGTCACGGAAGGTCATGACCATCACGTAGTCCCCGGGTTCCGCGGCCTCGAGAGAAAAGCCGAAGGTGCGCGAGAGCGCTCCGAGGGAGGTGGGCCGGATCACGCTTTCCGGCTGGCTCGTGAGCTCCGAGCCGTCGGGTGCGAGCACGCGGTACCCGTGGGCCACTTTCGGCATCCCGGTCTCGCCCTTCCCGGCCCCGAAGACGTTGACCTGACACATCAGCAGCTCCCCCTGCTGGAACTCGCGACGGGCAAGCGGTTGAGGGTTTGCCGGGAGACCCTGGTCGCTCTCGCCGAAGGTGTCGGTGAGATTGGGCGTCCCCACCCGGAACTCCTGGAGCGGGGGCACGTCAAACTCGTGGATAACGGTGCCGATCACACCCGTGCCGGCCTCGCGCACGATGATCTTGGCCTGGTAGTCGCCGGGCCGGAGCGCGAAGTCGCGCATGATGGGGAACCCGACGCGGTTCAGCCGCTGGCGGGTGGAGGGCCGCAGCTTCATCGCGATGCTCTGCTCGTATCGGAAGAATTCCCCGCTCTCGCGGTGGGCGACCACGAGGAGGAGCTCGATCTCGGCCAGGTGACGCCCCTCCCGCTCCGTGAACTCGAGGCCGCGGATACCCACCTCCGCCACGACGAGGACCTTCGCCTTGCCCAGCATCTGCTCGGCCCCGACGAAGTCGGTCATGCGGATGGGGATCCCATCCACCGGCCACGGCGAATCGAGAGCGGCCTGCATCTGGGGGTCGACGCCCTCCTTTCCCCCGACCAGGGCGCTCCCGTCCTCGGAGGGTGCGTAGTAGCCCCGGCGGGCCCTGATCTTCAGGCCTTTGGCCCGCCCCTTCTTGAACTTGACCTCGATCTCCCGGAACGTCCCGTCGCGGGCGAGGTTCGAGGCGATGTATCCGAGCAGGTAGTACTGCTGCGTCTCCTTCGCGATCCGCTGGATGCCCCGGGAGAGATCGTTGGTGTTCTTCACGGTGAATCCGCCGCTGTCGTTGGCGATGACCTCGGACCCGTCGTCGACGAAGTCCGCTGAGGCGAAGGCGTAACCGATGTCCTGCGAGGCAATGGGGGGGCCGAACGCCGCCGAAAACTCCCCCTGCAGCCCCTCGAGACCGCGGGCGTTGAGGAAATAGACGGCGGCGTTCGCCCGGCGGGCGGCGGCGCTCACCCGCTTGAAGCCCTGGAGGTTGGGGTCGTAGATGAAACCTTCCGAAACCAGGATCACCGACTTGCGCCCACTGGCGCTGGCGAGTCCATTGAGCGCGCGCTCGAGCGTCCCCAAAACGGCGCTGGTGCGGAGGCGGGACTCGAAATAGACCTCGGAGGCGCGGACGCTCACGATCGGGTCCGCCACGGTCCCGCTGAGTGGGTCGTTCGGGGCCCTCAGGGCCAGCGACAGCGCGCCGAACCTCTCGTAGCGCCTCAGGACCTGGGCCGCGACCTGGGGATCGTTGTAGACGTGGATGCGCATCGCCTCCCAGTCGGTCAGCCGCTCTATCGTGAGGTCGGGGATACGCCGGCCGTCGAGCCGCTTGAGGGTGTCGATGAGCTGGTCGCGCCCCGCCATCATACGCGCCGTCCACCAGGTGCTGCCCGAGGTCGCGATCAGGTTGACGTAGTCGCCCTCGCTGACGCCGCTCTGGAGAAAGCTGGCCACCGCGGCCTTGGCGTCCCGGGCCCGGAACGGCGTCAGGTTCATGTCGTCGAAGATGACGACAAACACGCGGCCTCGTCCGATCTTTGCCTCGGTGTTCGAGGAGATCCGCGGAAGAGGGGGGGGCTCTTCGGCCGCCTCGGCCGGACCGGTCGCCTCGAAGCTGACGATCGCCTGGGGGACGTCGTCCTCGGTGACGACCAGGTCGTCCATCGTGATCCCGGAGACGGGGTTGCCCTTCTTGTCGGTGACGACCAGGTCCACGATGACCTGCTCGATCCGGCCCGCGAACGTGGGCGGCGCCTCCTGATCGGCGGGCGGCTCGGGGACGACGGTCGCCTCCTGCGCCAGGAGCCCGGCGGCGCCAGCCAGGACCAGGAGGGCGGGAGCGAGAGACGCTCGGGTCATGCCGTGGCCTGGCTCGGTGGCACGTCGGAGACAGCGGTGACAGGAACAGAATCAGACATTCGGGATCCTCCAGAGACCTTCGAGGCCCAGTCTATCGCAGCGCCCAACGACGTGGAGCCGGAAAAGCTTCGCCGGGAGATCCGGATGTTCACCGAGCACGGCTTCGGGCGTGTCGAGATCCAGCCCTTCACCTATGGTCTCGACCCGAAAGCTCCTCGAACCGCGACTCCTCGGTGTCGACGAACCGGAGCCCGCCTCGAGAGGTCCACATCCCGGGGGCCGGGCGACATCGTGCGAAGTCGCCTTGCCGCCAGCGGCACGGTGCTATATCGTCCCGCAGCCTGGAGGACGCATGACCGACACCGAAGAGGTCGCTTCCGGAGCCAGCGAGGAGTTCGAGCGCGAGCCGGTCCCGAAGCGAGCTCTCCTGGGATTCCGCAGCTTCATCGGGATGTACGCCGGCGAGCACACCGCGGGCACCGAGCTGATGATCGGCTTCCTCTTCGTCGCCCGCGGGGCGAGCGCCGCCGACCTGGTCTTCGGGCTGCTGCTCGGCAACCTCCTGGCGGTCCTGAGCTGGACCTTCCTGACGGCTCCCATCGCGACCCGGGCGCGCCTGACCCTCTACTATCAGCTCGAGCGGATCTGCGGCCGGCAGCTCGTCACGCTCTACAACCTGGCCAACGGGGTCATGTTCTGCTTCCTGGCCGGGGCCATGGTCACGGTCTCGGCCACGGCGGTGGGGGTCTGGTTCAACATCGACATGCCGGGCCTCAACGACTTGTACCCCCGGGGCTTCGGGTGGATCGTGGCGGTCCTCGCCGTGGGCAGTCTCATCTCGGTGGTCGCGGCCTACGGCTACCAGAGCGTGGCCCGCTTCGCCAACATCGCGGCGCCGTGGATGGTCCTGGTCTTCCTGGGCTTCGGAATAGTGGCGGCCCGTGATCTTGGCGTGACCTCGGTGGGCGAGTTCTGGTCGGTGGCGAAGGAGAGAATCTGGGTCGGGGGCGACCCCCTGCCCGGCCAGACCAAGTTCACCTTCTGGCATGTGACCTTCTTCGCCTGGTTCTGCAACATGGCGATGCACATCGGGATGTCGGACTTGTCGATCTTGCGCTTCGCTCGCAAGTCCTGGTACGGGATCGCCTCCGCTGCCGGCATGTACGTCGGGCATTTCATGGCCTGGATCTCGGCGGCGCTCCTGTACTCGCTTCAGCTGCACCGCGACCCGTCCAACACCGACGTGCTTCCGGGACCCCTGGCGGCGAGCGCGCTCGGGCTGGCCGGCATCTTCTGCGTGATCATCGCGGGCTGGACGACCGCGAACCCCACGATCTACCGCGCCGGGCTCGCATTCCAGGCGATCGTTCCCCGGGTCTCCCGCTTCAAGGTCACCCTCGTCACCGGCGGGATCGCGACCATTGCAGGGCTCTTCCCCGCCATCGCGATGAAGCTTCTCGATTTCGTGGCCCTCTACGGCCTCATCCTCATGCCGATGGGAGCGGTGATCTTCGTCGATTTCTGGCTCATGGACCGGCTCGGACTCCGTAGCGGATACGCGGCGCACCGGGGCCTGGGCTTCAACTGGGCAGCGGGCGCCGCCTGGCTCGTGACGCTCGCGGCCTGCACCGGTCTGATGCTCTACGGGGGCGTCGAGATCTTCTTCGTGAGCCTCCCGGGCTGGTTCATCGCCGCCGTGATCTACATCGTTGGGAGTCGCCTACTGCAGAAGCCGAGCGACCCGACGCCGGTCGCTTCGTGAAGGGAAGCATGCGATGAGAAGAGCGCTTCAGGTCGCGTCCTCACTGGCTCTGGTCGGGATCGTCATTCCTCCGGTGCTCTACTTCAGGGGAGATCTGCCCCAGGATGGCATGAAGACGGTGATGCTCCTGGCCACGATCCTTTGGTTCGCGGCCACGCCGTTCTGGATGAACGATCGGTCCAGCAAGTAGGCGCCCCACGACCATGTCGATCCGTCGCCACGCCGGTCTCTTGTCGAAGGGTAGAACATGTATCTTCACAATTGCAGAAGAAAGACGAGCGCCCTCGCCCTTGGGGCTCTCCTCCTCCTCATCCATGTGCCGCCGCTCCTGTCCGAGTCGAACGGTGGATCGCGCAGCGACGGGGCCGCTCGGGCGGCGGCGAAGGCAAAGCCGAATGTCCTGCTGATCATCTCCGACGATCAGACTTGGACGGACTTTGGCTTCATGGGGCATCCCGCCATCGAGACCCCGCACATCGACGCGCTTGCGCAGCAAGGAGCGGTCTTCACGCGAGGATACGTGCCCACGGCTCTTTGCCGCCCTTCGCTCGCCACGATCGTGACCGGACTCCACGCACACCAGCACGGGATAGTCGGTAACGATCCGGCGATCCCACTCGACCTTCAAGGCCCGACGTACCGGGATGATCCCCGATACCGCGAGTTGAACGAGCGGCTGCGGGCCAGGATCGAGCAAGTCCCGACGCTGCCACGGCTCCTGGGCGAGCACGGCTACGAGAGCTTTCAGAGCGGCAAATGGTGGGAAGGAAGCTACCGGCGCGGGGGGTTCACCTCCGGGATGACCCACGGTGACCCCGATCGCGGCGGACGTCACGGCGACGACGGCTTGACGATCGGCCGTACCGGGCTACAGCCCATCTTCGATTTCATCGACGAGGCCGGCGACGACCCCTTCTTCGTCTGGTACGCTCCTTTTCTTCCTCACTGGCCACACGATCCTCCGGCCCGTCTCCTCGAGAAGTACGTCGCGGCCGAGCGGCCCATCGAGCTCTCACGCTACTACGCCATGTGCGAGTGGTTCGACGAGACCGTGGGGGAGCTGCTGAGCCACCTCGACGACAAGGGACACAGCGGGGACACCCTGGTGGTCCTGGTCACGGACAACGGCTGGATCCAGCGCACGCCGGAGACGAAGGTCCCATCCGGCTGGGAGCTCGCCTTCGCGCCCCGGTCGAAACAGTCTCCCTACGACGGCGGCACGCGCACGCCCATCATCCTTCGCTGGCCGGGCGTCATCGAGCCCGCGCGGTACGAGACGCTCGTGAGCAGCATCGACATCGCGCCGACGATCCTGGCGGCGGCGGGGGCAGACACGCCTCCCGAGATGTCGGGGGTGAACCTGCTCGATGTCATTCACGGTGTTTCCGTCGATCGCACGGCGATCTTCGGTGAAGGGTTCGCCCACGACATCGCCGACATCGACGACCCCCGGAAGAGCCTCCTCTACCGCTCGTGCATCGAAGGGCGGTTCAAGCTGCTCCTGAGCTACGACGGCCAGGTGGGCCGATACAAGGTGGTGCACCCACAGACCCGCCAGAAGGTCGAGCTCTACGACCTCGAGGCCGACCCTTTTGAAACCAGGAACCTGGCCGAAGAGCATCCGAAGATCGTGGCTCGCCTTTCAGGGAGGATCGCCGACTGGTGGAGGCTCGAGCCCTAGCCCGTGGCGAATGTCGGACCGCGTCGAGCTATTCACCAGGCCTTCTGCTGCGACGCGCGAAAAGCGCGCGTCCGCCCCCTCGCTCTCCCGGTCGGTGTCGTTGCGCGATACGAAACGACAGAGCCGAGGCGCGAGGTCGACAGGGGCTCCCCCACCGCACGCTCCGGGAAGGGAACTCGTGAGGATCGAGGGCCTTCGCCCCGGGCATCCGAGCGCGGGAGCGTTTCAGGTGAGCAAACCAGTCCTACCGGTCGAGAGAGCGTTGCCGACACCCTGGGCCCGTGAAAGACTCACGCGCGAGAGTGGCCCTCGTCAACCGAGGGACAACAACCCTGCCGAAGGAGATTCCTGTGCCCACCGAAACGCGACGCCACTGCTGCTTCATCCTCTTTCCATCGAGCCGATCACCGTTCGTTCGCACCCTGGCCCGGCTGATCCCCGTCGCCCTCCTGGCCGTCGTGGGTTCGACATTCGCGGCCGCGGCGGCCCCTTCGCTGGCGCACCTGCGGTGCGAGTACAAGGTCGACCCGATCGGGATCGACGCGACCCAGCCTCGTCTGAGCTGGGAGCTCCGCTCGGACGAGCGCGGTGTGGCTCAAACGGCGTACCAGGTCCAGGTCGCAGAGGGCGGATCGAGCTGGAGAGAAGAGGCCATCCTCTGGGACACCGGCAAGGTCGTCTCCGACCGCTCGATCCACGTCCCCTACGAAGGCCGTGCCCTCGAGTCGGGGCGCAGGTACTCGTGGCGCGTCCGGGTGTGGGACGACGACGGGCGAGCCTCGGAGTGGAGCGCCCAGGCGTACTGGGAGATGGGCCTGCTGCGACCCGAGGACTGGCAGGCCCGCTGGATCTCTGCCGACACCGAGGAGGACATCTCGAAGCCCCAGCCGGCTCCGATGCTGCGCACGACCTTCACGATCGACGGTACCGTGCAGTCCGCCCGGGCCTACGTGACCAGCCTCGGCCTCTACGAGCTGCAGATCAACGGCCGCTCGGTGGGAGACCAGCTGTTCACACCCGGGTGGACGAGCTACCGTAACCGTCTCCAGTACCAGACCTACGACGTCACCGATCAGCTCCGCCGCGGTGAGAACGTGGTCGGCGCCATGCTCGGTGACGGATGGTACCGCGGCTACATGGGGTGGGGAGACGCCCGGAACATCTACGGAGACGGGCTGGCGCTCCTCTTCGAGCTGCGCATCACGCACGAGGACGGCCGGGTGCAGGTCGTGGGCACGGACGAGACCTGGCGGTCCACGACCGGCCCGATTCTCCACTCGGACATCTACATGGGCGAGACCTACGACGCCCGGCTCGAGCGGCTCGGCTGGAGTGCGCCGGGCTCCGACGACAGCGACTGGGGGGGCGTCCGCGTCGTCGATCAGAGCAAGAGCATCCTCATCGCCCCGGCCGGGCCGCCCGTTCGTCGTATCGAGGAGATCCGCCCGATCGCGATTCTCGAGACCGCGGCCGGGGAGACGGTCGTCGACCTGGGCCAGAACATGGTGGGGTGGGTGCGCCTCGAGGTGCGAGGACCCGAGGGGACCCGTGTCACGCTCCGCCACGCCGAGGTGCTCGACAAGGACGGCAACTTCTACGTCGCCAACCTTCGGGCGGCGAAGCAGGAGGTCACGTACGTCCTGAAAGGGGACGGCGAGGAGGTGTACGAGCCGCATTTCAGCTTCCAGGGCTTCCGCTACGTGGCCGTGGACGGCTACCCGGGGCCGCTCACCCGAGAGAGCCTGACGGGGATCGTGATCCACTCCGACATGGCGACGACGGGCCGGCTCGAGACCTCCAATCCCGTGCTCAACCAGCTCCAGCGCAACATCGTGTGGGGACAGAAGGGCAACTTTCTCGACGTCCCCACCGACTGCCCCCAGCGCGACGAGCGTCTGGGCTGGACCGGTGACGCGCAGGTCTTCGCCCGTACCGCGGCCTACAACATGGATGTGGCCGGCTTCTTCACGAAGTGGCTCGCCGATGTGGCCGCCGACCAGAACGACGAGGGGAGCGTCCCGTTCGTCGTGCCCGACGTGCTGAGCCGGCCCGGCCGGTTTGCCGGCGGGTCCACAGCCTGGGCCGACGCGGCGGTGATCATCCCCTGGGCAATGTACCTGAGCTACGGCGACACCCGGATCCTGGAGCGCCAGTACGACAGCATGAAGGCCTGGGTCGAGTACATGCGCCGCCAGGCCGGCGAGGCCGATCTCTGGAACACCGGGACCCACTTCGGGGACTGGCTCGCCTTCGCCTCGACGGCCTCCGACTACCCCGGCGCCACGACCGGCAAGGATCTCATCGCCACCGCGTTCTTCGCCCACTCCACCGATCTGCTGCAGCGGACGGCGGCGGTGCTGGGTCGCGCGGAGGACGCGGCGGAGTACGCGTCCCTGCTCTCCGGGATCAAGAAGGCGTTTCAGAGGGAGTTCGTGACCACCGCGGGGCGGGTTGGGGAGAACACCCAGACGGCGTACGCCCTCGCCCTCCAGTTCGACCTGCTCCCCGAGGACCTGCGCGCGGAGGCCGCGCGCCGGCTGGCGGAAGAGGTGCGCAACCGCGGCCACCTGACCACCGGGTTCGTGGGCACGCCCTACCTCTGCCACGTTCTCAGTCGGTACGGCTATCTGGACGTCGCCTACCAACTGCTCAACCGCAAGGAGTACCCGTCGTGGCTCTACCCGGTGATGCAGGGCGCGACCACGATCTGGGAGCGCTGGGACGGGCAGAAGCCCGACGGCACGTTCCAGGACGTGGGAATGAACTCCTTCAACCACTACGCCTACGGAGCCATCGGCGAGTGGATGTACCGCGTGGTGGCCGGCCTCGAGATCGATCCGGCCGAGCCCGGCTACCGGCACGTGCTGGTCCAGCCGCAGCCCGGCGGCGGCCTCACCTCGGTGGAGGCCCGGCTGGACACGATGTTCGGCGAGGCGGCCTCGGCCTGGGCTCTGGTGGAGGAGGACGGTTTCCAGGTGACGGCGACCGTACCGCCCAACGCGTGGGGCACCGTCCGCCTGCCGAATGCGGTCCTGGCCGAGGTGACGGAGGGTGGCCGCCCCGTCGCGTCGGTGCCCGGCGTCCGCAAGGCCGCCCAGGCGGACGACGGGGTTGTGGTCGAGGTGGGATCGGGCCAGTACCGTTTCGCCTACCCCGCAGGCGACCTGGTGGAACGTCTGCGCCCGGCTCCGTTCTACCTCGACCAGACCGTCCGTGTGCTCCTCGAGAGCCACGCCGCCATGGTCGTCATCGAGAAGCACTTGCCTGGATTCGCGGACGATCCGATGATCGAGCAAAGGAAGCCGATGTCTCTCCGGCTGGCCGCTGCGTCTGCCGGCCTCTCGGAGGAGTCACTGCAGGCGCTCGACGAGGAGCTCCGACAGCTCCGCGAGTAGGGCTGCGGACGCCCTGCTACGATAGTCCCTCCATGCGCGACAGCCTGGCCCGCCTCGGCCGCGACGTCGTGGCCTGCGAGCGCTGCCCTCGCTTGCGAGGCTGGTGCCGGAAGGTCGCCCGCGAGAAGGTGAAGCGTTTCCGCGAGGACGACTACTGGGGCCGGCCCGTTCCCGGCTTCGGCGACCCGATGGCTCGGTTGCTCATCGTGGGTCTCGCCCCGGCCGCTCACGGCGCGAACCGGACCGGGCGTGTCTTCACCGGCGACCGTTCGGGAGACTTCCTGTTCGCGGCGCTGAAGCGTGCTGGTTTCGCCAACCAGGCGGAGTCGACACATGCCAAAGACGGCCTGCGCCTGGACGACGCCTTCATCACGCCGATCGTGCGGTGCGCGCCGCCCGCGAACAAGCCGACCCGTGAAGAAATCCTCAACTGCAGGGACTACCTGGATCGCGAGTGGACGCTCCTCGGCAAGCGCCTTCGGGCGGTCCTCGTCCTGGGCCGGGTGGGCATGGACGGCCTCCTGGCGATGCTCCGCGAGACGGGTCGGCTGCCGACCCGGGGACGCCTCGCCTTCGGCCACGGGGTCACTCACGAGATCGGCCCGGGGCTGCGACTCTTCTGCTCCTACCACCCCTCTCAGCAGAACACGTTCACCGGCCGCCTGACGCCCAGCAGCTTCGACCAGGTGATGCGCAAGGTTCGAGCGCACCTGGCCCGGCCCGTCATCACCCCAGGAGGTCGCTCTTCGTGAAACTCACATCTCGTCTCACCGCTGCTCGCATCCCACCCCTGGCGACGATGGCATTCGCGGTCCTCGCGGCCGCCCCGGTCATGGCGGAGGTGAGCCAGTCCAGCTTCCACTCGGCGGCCCTCGGGACCGAGGTGAGCTACGTCGTCGACCTCCCGACCTCCTACCAGGAGTCCGATCGACGCTACCCGGTCGTCTACGTGCTCCACGGTCTCTTCGAGGGCGTCGGCTTCTGGGAGCGGCGGGGCCTCGCACGGGAGCTGGCTCGCCTTCGGGAATCGGGGGCCTTCGGTGATCTCGTCGTCGTGGCCGTCGACGGTGGGAACTCTTTCTTTTTGAACAGCGCGGTCGGCCGTTACGAAGACCTGGTCACGCAGGACCTGATCGCTCACGTCGAGTCCACGTACCGCGTGATCCCGGGCCGGGGCGGGCGGGCGTTGCTCGGGGTGTCCATGGGCGGCTACGCCGCTCTCCGGATCGCCTTCGCCCGGCCCGAGCTGTTCGCCGCGGTGGCGACCCACAGCGCCATGCTCCTCGAACGCATCCCTTCGGCAGATCAAGGCGCCCGGCGCGGGCACATGAGGGCCTTCCACTCGGTCTTCGGCAACCCGATCGACGAGGAGCTCTGGACCCGCGCCGACCCCCTCGTCTTGGCCCAGCGCGCCGATCCGAGCGCGACCCCTGCGCTCTACCTCGACTGCGGCGCCGAGGACCGCTACGGGCTCGCTCGGGGCCATCGGGCCATCGACCGAACGCTCAACGGGCACGGCGTGGCCCACACCCTCGAGCTCCCTCCGGGCGACCACGGCTACGAGTTCGTCCGCGGCCGGCTGGCCGAGAGCCTCGCCTTCCTGAGCACCGTGTTGGACTGAGAGCCGCTCGTCCTACGTGATGTGCGCGCCCTGCGCCTCGGTGTAGACGGCGTAGAGCGACTGGCTGCCGGTCATGAACAGCCGGTTCCGCTTCTGGCCGCCGAAGCAGAGGTTCGAACAGATCTCCGGAAGCCTGATCTGGCCGATGCGGTCGCCGTCCGGCGCGAAGACGTGGACGCCGTCGTACCCTTCCCCGACCCAGCCGGCCGAGGACCAGATGTTGCCGTCGGTGTCGCAGCGGATGCCGTCGGCCAAACCGGCCTGGTCGAAGCCGTCGAGCTCCATCGAGGTGAACGTGCGCCCGTTGGTCAACGTCGTCCCGGCGACGTCCCAGACCTTGATGATGCGCTCGGCCTCGGGGTAATGCGTCGCGCCGGTGTCGGCGACGTAGAGCTTTCCGTAGTCCGGGGAGAAGCAGAGGCCGTTGGGCTTTGAGATCTCGTCCGTGGCTTTCTCAATGCGGCCGGTCTTGCCGTCGATGCGGTAGACCGCCTCCTTCAGGTGCAGCGGGCCCTTGTGGCCCTCATAGTTCATCAGGCTGCCGTAGCCAGGGTCGGTAAACCAGATGTCGCCGTCGGGATGCACCACCGCGTCGTTCGGCGCGTTCAGCGGCTTGCCTTCGAATTCGCCGGCGAGCACGCTCACCGAGCCGTCGTGCTCGTAGCGCACGACCCGACGATTGCCGTGCTCGCAGGAAAGCTGACGGCCCTGGTAGTCGAACGTATTCCCGTTGGAGTTGCCGGAGGGGTGACGAAAGACGCTGACGTGACCGTCGTCCTCGATCCAGCGCATCTGAACGTTGTTGGGAATGTCGCTCCAAACGAGGTAGCGGCCGACGCTATTCCAGGCCGGGCCTTCCGCCCACAGCGTCCCCAGGTGCAGGCGTTGAATCGGGGTGTTCCCCAGCTTGTATTTGTCGAATCGCTCGTCCAGCGAAACGATGTCCGGATCGGGGTAGCGAACGGGAGTCTTCCCCGACCAGTCGCGCTGCTGGGCACTGGCGGCGGCAGCGAGGGCGGTCCCTGCGGAGGCAAGGAAGGCGCGGCGAGAGGTTGTCAATGTCATGGCGTCCAGAGAGTATCGGAATCGCCACCTGCAAGCCATCATTGGTTGCCACTCGCCCTCGTTTACGCAACTATCTGTCCGACTGAGATGCAAGGAGGCCCTTTCATGAGGAACGTCGTTCATACCAGCCGCATCGAGATCCGAAAGCACGTCGGAGCGCATCGGACCGCCCGCGTCGAGGGCTTCAACGAGCCCTTCGATTTCGGCATTCACGGCGGGATCAAGGATTTCTACCAGAAGAAGTACGGGACCAAGATGCCCGCGGTGGAGCATCCCGCCACGCTCGACTACATGATCGCCGCCGTAGCCGGCTGACTGACCGGAACCCTCGGGGGCGCGCTGGATGCGCGCGGCGTGACGTCAGAAGAGAACCTGAAGGCGGCCGTGGAAGGTGACATCGAGGCCGTCGAGGGAGTCCTTCGCATCACCCGGATTCGGCTCCGCTACCAGGCCACGATTCCAAAGGGAGCCCGCGACGCGGTCGACCGGGTCCTCGAGGTCTACGCGGACAGCTGTCCGGCCTACCAGTCGGTCAAGGGCTGCATCGATGTGAGCTGGAAGGCCGACTTCACGGAAGCGCCTTGAGAGGGGGGTCGCACAGATCAGCGTAGGGTCCCCGTGTCTCCGGGGAACGTGGCACGGGGTCCTGCAGGAGAGCAATCATGCGAACGCTCTGCCTCGCCACCGCGTTGACACTCACGTCTCTGGCCCCCGTCTGCTCGAGAGCGGCGGCCGCGGACAGCTTGGTCCCGACCCGTTTGCGCGTGGAGTACCGCGTGAACCCGTTGGGCATCGACGTCACCAGGCCCCGGCTGAGTTGGGTCCTGCGGTCCGCTGCACCGGCCAAACGCGGCCAGGCGCAGACGGCCTATCAGGTGCTCGTCGCCGGCAGCCCCGAAGAGTTGGAGGGCGGGCACGGCGACCTCTGGGACAGCGGCAAGGTCGCCTCCGATCAGACCATCCACGTTGTCTACGCCGGCCCGGCGTTGGTTAGCCGGCAACACTGCTACTGGACGGTGCGCGTCTGGGATCGCGACGGCAAGGAGTCACCTTGGAGTGAGCCGGCGCACTGGTCCATGGGCCTCCTCGAGAGGTCCGACTGGGGCGCGCAGTGGATCGGGGATCCCGAGGCAATCCTCGACGCTGAGCGGGAGGCCGACGCGCGCCGCAAAGTTCACAGCGGCTATAAAAGCCAGGCCGGATCTGTCGATGACCACCGGTGGGTCGTCCTCGATCTCGGGACACGGCAGGAGATCGACGGCCTGCGCCTGCATCCCGCACAGCCCTACGACTGGCCGCCGGACACTCCGGCCTATTTCTTTCCCGTGCGGTTCAAGCTCGAGGCCGCCAACGAGGCGGACTTCTCTGATGCCAGGACCCTCGTCGATCGCGCCGGTGAGGACCAGCCGGCACCGGCCATCACCGAGCCGCCCCTCTATCGCTTCGATCCGGCTGGGGCGCGGTACGTCCGCCTGACCATGACACGTTTGCGGCCGGTGACCGAGATCCTCTCGCGCGTGGCCTTGGCGGAGATGGAGGTGCTCTCGGGGGAGAGAAACGTCGCACGAGGGGCTGCCGTCACCGCTCCCGAGGCGTTGGCGGGCCCCGGCTGGTCCAAGGACTACCTGGTGGACGGGCGCACACGAGCCGAACACGGAGACCCGATCGGGCTGCCGGCGACGCTCTTGCGCAAGTCGTTCAATGTGAATGGGGCGATCCGGCGAGCCATGGTCCACGTCACGGCGCAAGGGCTCTACGATCTGCGCGTCAACGGCCACCGCGTCGGCGATCATCTGCTGGCTCCCGAGTGGACCAGCTATCACGAGCGCATTCAGTACCAGACGCACGACGTCACCGAGCTTCTGCGAGCCGGCGAGAACGTCGTGGGCGCCCTGCTCGGCACCGGCTGGTACATCGGCCGAATTGGACTGTTCCCCGACCGGCACGTCTATGGAACGCAGCCGCAATTGCTGCTGCGCATGGACGTCGAGCTGGCCGACGGATCCACCCAGACGATCGTGAGCGACGGCACGTGGAGGTTCACCTCCGATGGGCCGATCCGTTCTTCGGACATTCTCGACGGCGAGGTCTACGACGCCCGCAAAGAGATGCCCGGCTGGGATGCGCCCGGTTTCGAGGACAGCACCTGGAAGGCCGTCCAGGCCGACGGCGATCTGGGAGAAGCGAAGCTCGTCCGGCAGCGGAACGAACCGATCCGGGTCGTCAAGGAGCTCGAGCCGGTCTCGATCAGCGAGCCAGAGCCGGGTGTCTACGTGTTCGACATGGGGCAGAACATGGTCGGCTTCTGTCGGCTGAAGGTCCGAGGGCCCGCGGGCGCCACCGTCACGCTGCGCCACGGAGAGATGTTGAACAACGACGACACGCTCTACACGGTGACCCTCCGCACGGCCCCCCAGGTCGATCGCTACACCTTGCGGGGCGGCGGAGAAGAAGTGTTCGAGCCGGTCTTCACCTATCACGGCTTCCGCTACGTCGAGCTGACGGGCCTGCCGGCGCGGCCGGCAGCGGATGCGATCACGGGCCGCGTGATGCACTCCGCATCGCCCGACACCGGGGCATTCGAGACATCCAGCTCCTTCATGAACCAGCTCATGAGCAACATCGTCTGGACCCAGCGCGCCAACATGCACGGCATTCCGGAAGACTGCCCGCAACGAGACGAGCGCCTGGGTTGGATGGGAGACATCCAGTCGTTCTCGCAGACAGCAATCTTCAACATGGACATGGCCGCGTTCCTGACCAAATGGCTGCAGGACGTACGCGACGATCAGGCCGCGGACGGCCGCTACCCCGATTTCGCTCCGAACCCCAGCGTCGTCCTCGGCCAGGATCGGTTCTTCGGCGTGCCGGCCTGGGGCGACGCCGGGACCATCGTCCCCTGGCGCGTGTACCAGAACTACGCCGACACTCGTTTGATCGAGCAGCACTTCGAGTCCGCCCGGCGCTGGGTCGACTTCATCCACGAAAAGAACGCCACCCTGCTCTGGGAGAACGCCCGCGGCAACGACTACAACGACTGGCTCAACGGCGACACCCTGATCCACGAAGGCTGGCCCACGACGGGGGGCATGGTGCCCAAGCCGGTGTTCGCCACCGCGTTCTTCGCTCACTCCACCGAGCTGGTCGCGAAGATGGCGGCGGTGCTCGGTCGCGAGACGGAAGCGGAGCGCTACCGTGAGCTGTTCGCGGGAATCAAGGCCGCCTTCAACGCGGCGTATGTGAAGGCCGACGTGCGGATCGAGGGAAACACCCAGGCGGGTTACGCCCTGGCGCTGCGATTCGATCCGTTGCCCGAGGAGCTGGGCAGCCGCGCTGCTCGGCACATGGTCGATGCTCTCGACCGCTACGACGGACACCTCTCGACCGGCATCCAGACCACGAACCGTCTGATGCTGGAGCTGACCCGCAACGGGTACGACGAGGAGGCCTATCGCCTGCTGAGCCTGCGGACGTTCCCGTCCTGGGGCTTTATGATCGAGAACGGCGCGACGACCATCTGGGAACGCTGGGACGGATACGTCAAGGGCCGCGGCTTCCAGAATCCGGGCATGAACTCCTTCAACCACTGGGCGATTGGCGCGGTGGGCGAGTGGATGTGGCGGCACATCGTCGGCATCAATCCTGATGAGGCCCAGCCCGGTTCAAGCACTTCGTCGTTTGGCCACGTCCCGGCGGCGGGCTGACGTGGGCCCGGGGCGCCTACGAGTCGATCAGGGGACCGATCGAGAGCGATTGGAAATTGAAGAAGGGACGTTCTCCCTCGCCGCGACGGTTCCCGTCAACACCAGCGCGACGGTCTACGTGCCCACCGCTGACACGGCGGCGGTCCAGGAAGGCGGCAAGCCGGTAAGGCAGGCCAAGGGGGTGCGCTTCTTGCGCGAGGAGGACGGAAACGCGGTGTACTCGGTGGGCTCGGGGACCTACGAGTTCGCCGCGCCGGGTCGCTGAAGGCGATTCATGAACGACGCAGCCCATATCCTGCGGAGCTCGATTCTCTGGGCGATTCTGCTGACCCTGGGTATGGCGCCTCACGCAGGGGTTGAACAGGGCGAAGCGGTTGCATGTGGAATCCACCCCTCGTACCTCAGGTGCGAATACCGCGTGGACCCGCTGGGGATAGACGTTGTCCATCCTCGTCTGAGCTGGGTACTCGAATCGGACGAGCGGGACCAGGCGCAGACCGGCTACCAGATACTCGTGGCAACCAGCGTGGACAAACTCTCCCCCGCGGACGCAGACTTGTGGAACAGTGGCAGCCCTCTTCAAGATCGGCTTCGGTAAGCGTCCGCGCTCCCCACGCGGGTCCGCTGGAGGGCGACGACCTCCGAGTGGAAGCCGAGCGGCTAGCAGGCCTGGGCCTGTCGGCACTCATCCCGAAGGCTGAAAGGGGATGACCCGCAGCGCCAACGTGCGTCGTCAGGCAGCGCCAATTTATAAATACTGCCTCTAAGTTTTGGGTATCGAATCTGTCGGCGAAACGCAGACGTCTGCGTACCATCAGGAGCCATTAAGAGGAATGAGTGATTGATATGAAATCATCGAAGATGTCGGTGCTGCATACACCGGACGCCTGCTTCGACAACCTGCCGCTATGGGACTACGAGCCACAGTACTTCACGAGTACGCTCTACGGTCTGGAAGTGCGCATTGCGTACTATGACCTCGGCGAGAAGGGAGCCGAGGAGACGATCCTGCTCACTCACGGCATGTCGGCCTGGTCGTACCTCTACCGCAGGATGATCCCGCCGTTCGTCAGCGAGGGGCATCGCGTCATCCTCTTTGACCAGGTGGGCTGCGGCCGCAGCGACAAGCCGAGCCGCGAGGAGGACTACACGTATGAGCGGCACATCGGCTGGAACATCGACCTGCTCATCAACCACCTGCGCCTCAAAGGCGTCACCGTGGTGCTGCAGGACTGGGGCGGTCTGATCGGTGCTCGCGTCGTCGCGGCGCATCCCGGTGCCTTCCGCCGCCTCGTCATCGCGAACACCATGCTGCCGACCTGCGACGACAGCTTCTTCAAGGTCTCGCCCGGGTTCTACAGCTGGAAGACATTCGCGTTCCGCACGGGGCTGAAAGACGACATCTGGATGGAGGAGCGCGGCGGACGATGGCCCGGTCAAATCATGGCACAGAAAGCGGTCGGACCGAGCAATCCCAAGATGGACCTGGCGGAGCGGGCAGCGTACGACGCGCCGTACCCCGACGACACCTACAAAGCAGGCGCGAGGATGCTCCCAGAGCTCGTCCCAACGCCGCCCACCGATCCCACCGGCCGTCCGATGATGGTGGAGTCTGAGAACAACGCGGCGGCTTGGAGCGTATTCCAGAAGTTCACCAAGCCGGTGCTGCTCGCGTTCAGCGACGAGGACACGGTCATGGCCGGCGGCGACGCAATCTGGCTGAAGCACTGCCCAGGTACAAAGCACCCTGGCGTGGAGCATATTACGATCAACGGCGTTGGACATTTCCTGCAAGACGGCGGGGCGGATCAACTGCTTGGGGCCATTGCCGCCCTCATCAGTGCCACGCCCCCTGCATCCATCGCACCTCTGCGTGCGGGGCCTCTTGGCGGTGAGGCCGCGATAACAGCCAAGGCTGCCGCGGAGGCTGCTGCCTCAGAGCGAGCGGTAGCGCACGGCGACTTCGGAATCTCAACGCCCTCCGACGGGGGCGCTTCCTTCATCGCACCTACGCCGGAAGGGCGCACTCCCTATCAACAAGCACGCGAGAGCACTTGAGGCCCTGTTCGCCGACGCTATCTAGGTCTTAGCACTTAGCATCTCAATGAAGCGCTACTGTGTGGAGGATCTATGAATTACAGTGAGAAGAGAAAACTCGGCCGAACGGATGTCGAGTTGACACAGTTCGGGTTCGGGTCGGCCTCGCTAGGGGAGATCTTTGCTCTGGTGAGCGAGGAGGACGCGCTGGCCGCTCTGCAAGCAATCTGGAAGCATGGTGTCCGCTACATCGATACAGCGCCTTTTTACGGACTTGGCCTCAGCGAGCACAGGGTGGGCAGCTTTCTGTATCAACAACCACGGCAGGAGTTTGTTCTCTCCACTAAGGTGGGACGCGTTCTCAGAGCCCCCAAAGTCAAAGCCGGTTTCAAGGCTCCTTTCTTCCTGGGAGGACTTCCCTTCGATCATGTCTTCGACTACACGTACGATGGGATCATGCGCTCCATTGAAGACAGTCTGCAAAGGCTACGACTAAACAGCATCGACCTGTTGGTGATTCACGACTTGGAGTTCGGTCACCACGGCGCGAAATTGCAGACGTACCGGGATCAGTTTTCGGGCAGCGGCTGGCGGGCCGTCGAGAAGCTGCGCTCGACGGGAGAGGTCCGGGCTATTGGGGCCGGAGCCAATGAACTGGCAGTGATTCCCTATTTTTTAGAACGGTTTGACCTCGATTTTTTCATCCTGGCGCGGCAGTACACGCTACTGGAGCAGGAAGCCCTAGACGAAGCACTGCCGATGTGCCAGGCGCGCAATGTAGGGATCATCCTGGCCTCTGTATTCAACTCAGGAATTCTGGTCACAGGCCCGGTCGAAGGCGCGAAATATGTGTATGAGGATGCACCTGCCGGGGTTCTTGAAAAGGTCTCGCGGATCGAGCAAGTTTGCCGTCGCCACAACGTTTCCTTGGCGGCTGCAGCAATTCAGTTTCCCCTGGCTCATCCCTGTGTGGCCAGTGTCATTCCCGGAGCGCTGCATCCGCGTCAAGTGGAGGAGAATCTAGACTGTTTTCGAGAGGAGATTCCCTCAGCACTGTGGGCAGAACTCAAAGCCGAAGGACTCCTTCGACAGGATGCGCCAACCCTTCCGCGGAGGGGCGCACAACCCTCTCGCCTGGAGCCTGCGGTCGGCCCGGCTTGAGGGCCGCTCCACCCTGCCTGTAGACGACAAGAGAGGGAACGACTCCTGAATTACAGTCTCCTTATCTCACGGACCTCGGTTCTGGGGGCGATTCTGCTGACTCTGGGTGTGGCGCCCCAGGCTTGGGTTGAACAAAGCGAAGCGGTCGCATCTGGAATTCACCCCTCGTACCTCCGGTGCGAATACCGCGTGGACCCGCTGGGGATAGACGTCGTCCATCCTCGGCTGAGTTGGGTACTCGAATCGGCCAAGCGGGACCAGGTGCAAACCGGCTACCAAATCCGCGTGGCCAGCAGTGTGGACAAGCTCTCCCCTGCGGACACGGACCTGTGGGACAGCGGCCGAGTCGACTCCGATCAGACGATACACGTGACCTACGACGGCAAGCCCTTGACCAGCCGGACGCGCTGCCATTGGACGGTGCGCGTCTGGGACAAAGACGGCACTCCATCGGCCTGGAGCGAACCCGCCATGTGGTCCATGGGCTTGCTGGACCGTTCCGATTGGGGCGCGCGTTGGATCTTTCTAGATAGAAGCTCCGAGCAGGACAACGCCCAGGATGACGAACAAGGCCCGCTCCGCATCGGCTATACAAGCGAGAAGGCCGACTCCCCCGATCAGGAGAAGTGGGTCGCCATGGACCTGGGTGTGACCTACCCGATCGATGCGATTCAGCTTCATCCCGCACGGCGCTTTCTGCGCAAGTTCGGTTCTCTGTCATTCATCACTTACGACGTCGGTTATCTGTTTCCGAAACGCTTCGTCGTCGAGGTGGCGACTCGTCCCGATTTCTTGGACGCCAGGACGGTCGTCGACCGGACGGGACTCGACACGCCGAATCCGGGGACAGAGGCGCCCCTGTATAGCTTCGAGCCCACAGAAGGTCGATACGTGCGTCTGAGGACAAGCACCTTGCGCACCTACGCGGCCCGTATCAACGGAGTGACACTCGCGGAAATGCGAGTCTTCTCCGGGGGTAGAAATGTCGCTGAGGGGGCCCGGGTCACGGCGTTGGACTCGATGGAGGCTCCTGAATATTCGGTGAAGTACCTCGTGGACGGCCGTCTGAAATCTGACGACCCCATCCCGCGGCGCCCGGCTGTCCTGGCGCGCAATTCGTTCCGGGCAGAAGCCCCGATCGAACGCGCTTCTGTGTACGTGACAGCCCTGGGGTTGTACGAGTTGCACATCAACGGCACTCGAGTGGGAGATCGGATGCTGGCGCCGGAGTGGACCTCCTACGAAAAGAAGGTGCAGTACGCCACGTACGATGTGACGGATCTGGTGAAGGAGGGGGACAACGCCATAGGCGCGGTGCTCGGAGAGGGTTGGTATGCAGGCCGCGTGCTCACCAGGCCCGGTATTCCGGATGAAGAACCCAGACTGCTCCTCCGACTGGAAATCGAGCTGACGGATGGGGAGACCGTGACTCTCGTCACGGATGAGTCGTGGCGAGGCACGGACGACGGGCCCATTCGATTCTCGGGGATCTATGACGGGGAGATCTACGACGCGCGCAAGGAGACGGCCGGGTGGGACCGACCAGGCTATGACGACGGCACGTGGGGCCCCGTTGCGACGATGCCCCTCGACTCACGTGAGCTCGTGTGGCAACCCAATGAGCCGATTCGTCCCTTCACGGCATTGAAGCCCGAAAGAATCATCGAGCCTCGACCCGGTGTGTATGTGTTCGACATGGGCCAGAACATGGTGGGCTCGGTGCGGCTCAAGGTGAAGGGTCCGGAAGGCACCACCGTGACGTTGCGTCATGGCGAACGTCTCAACCCGGACAACTCCCTGTTCTTCAATCTGAAGGGCGGCTTGAGCGAGATACGGTACACGCTGCGCGGTGACCCGGACGGGGAGACCTACGAGCCGCATTTCACCTACATGGGCTTCCGGTACGTGCAGGTGAACGGCCTGCCGTCACCACCTTCTGCAGATGCCATTACCGGCCGCGTGTTTCACAGCGCCTCGCCTGAGGTGGGGCAATTCGAGTCCTCGAGCCCTCTTGTCAATCAACTGGTCAGCAACATCCTGTGGACACAGCGCGGGAACCTGATGGGGGTGCCCACGGACTGCCCCCAGCGCGATGAGCGCCTCGGCTGGATGGGGGATGTGCAGGCCTTCGCCGGAACGACGCCATTTCAGGTGGATGCGGCCGCGTTCTTCACGAAATGGGTCAGGGATACGCGCGATTCGCAGGTCGACGACGGACGTTTTCCCAGCATGAGCCCGCAGATGTACGGGCCCGATGGGTTCTACGCCGATGCGGCATGGGCCGACGCCGCCATCATCTCTCCATGGCGAATCTACGAGTACTACGGAGACACACGAATGCTCGCCGAGCATTACGACGCCGCCAGGCGATGGGTGGATTGGATTCATCGATCAAGCCCGAATCTCATCTGGCGCGCCGGCGGATTCCCCGGGGACTGGCTGAATGGCGATCGCGTGTTCTTCGAGGGCTATCCGCAGAGGGGGGCCAATACGCCGGGCCCCGAGTTCGGCACGATGTTCTTTGCCCACTCCACCGAGATTCTCTCGAAGATGGCTTCCGTGATTGGACGCGACGAAGATGCAGAACGGTACAGGCGGCTCTCCAAGGACATCAAGGGCGCGTTCAACAGGGAGTTCGTGAGCCCGGATGGTCACATTGCGAGCAACACCCAGGGCACCTACGCGCTGGCTCTCCGCTTCAATGTGCTGCCCGACGATCTCCGCCCACAGGCGGTTCTGTACATGCTCGACGCGTTCGAGCCCTATGACGGCCATCTGTCCACAGGCATCCAGGCCACGCACCGACTGATGCTCGAGTTGACGCGGAATGGTCATCATGATTTCGCCTGTCAGTTGCTCAACCTGCGTACACCGCCGTCGTGGGGGTACATGATCGATCAAGGCGCCACGACCATCTGGGAGCGCTGGGACGGGTGGGTCGAGGGTCGTGACACGCATCCCGACTTCATGGGATGGATGAACTCCTTCAACCACTACGCTCTTGGGTCCGTAGGTGAATGGATATGGCGGCACGTCGTGGGGCTCAATGTCGACGAGGAGTCGCCGGCCTTCAAGCACTTCGTCATTCATCCGCGGCCCGGGGGCGGCTTGACCTGGGCGAGGGGGGAATACGATTCGATACGAGGAAAGATCTCGAGCAGCTGGGCCGTCCACGACGCGCTATTCACACTGGACGTGTCCATACCACCAACACGACCGCCACCGTGCATCTCCCGGCGCAGGGCCCGGACGAGGTCACCGAGAGTGGACGGTCAGCCGTGGGATCCGAAGGCGTCGACCTGCTGGGTACGGAGCCAGGCTGGGTCGTGCTGAACGTGTCTTCGGGCGACTACGCCTTCGCTTCGAAGTACCCGCCGGACCGGTCCGAGCCCCATTGACGGCGAACCGTGCGACTCCTTCTCGAGCACGTCGCTGACCTCGACCAGGACCTCCGGTGGCCATCCTCATCCACATTCCCTAGAATGTACTCGACGATGGACCTTCCCGCATCGCCCATCCCGAGACTGGCCGTTTTCCTGGCCGCTAGCCTGGCTGCCGGGACCTGCTTCGGGCGCGAGCCGATACCCGATCGGCTCGTGGTCCTCACGTTCGACGACTCCGTGAAGTCCCACGCGACCGTCGCCGCGCCGATCCTCGGGCGCTACGGCTTCGGGGCGACGTTCTTCATCACCGAGGGCTTCGCCTTTCGGACGAACAAGAAGGACTACATGACGTGGGAGGAGATCCGCGAGCTCCACCGGAAGGGCTTCGAGATCGGCAACCACACCCGCGATCACATGGGCGTCACCTCGGACAACGTCGCCGAGCTCGAGGAGCAGCTCCAGGGCATCGACGAGCGCTGCTCGGAGAACGGCATCCCAAAGCCCACATCCTTCGCGTGGCCGGGAAACGCCCTCGCTCCCGAGGCCCTCGCCGTGCTCCGACGCCACGGAATCCGCTTTGCGCGACGCGGCGGAGCGCCCGAGTACTCCTACGAAGGCGGCAGGGGGTGCGCCTACGAGCCGGGGCGCGACCACCCGCTTCTCGTCCCCTCGGCCGGCGACGCCCGCCCGGACTGGACCCTCGAGAACTTCGCCCGTGCGGTACGGCAAGCCACAGGCGGCCGCATCGCCGTGGTGCAGTTTCACGGTGTCCCCGAGGGCGAGCACCCGTGGGTGCACACTCCCCAGGAGCGCTTCGAGGAGTACATGCGCTACCTCCACGACAATCAGTATCAGGTCGTCGCGCTGCGCGACCTCGAGCACTGGGTCGACGCCGACACTCTCCCCGAAGAGCCGTGGAAGTTCATCGACACGCGCTCGTGCGAAGGCGGGCGGGGACGGGTGGGAAACCGCGGCGTCCGTGTCGGGGGACTCTCCGTGCCGCGCGTTCGGGACGCCGTGCCCGACTAGACCCGTCGCTCACGACAGGGAGATGATCGATGATCGATTTTCCCATCGTCGACGCGCATCTGCACGTGTGGGACTCCAAGCTGCTGTCCTACCCCTGGCTGTCCGACGTTCCACTGTTGAACAAGCCCTATCTGTTGGAAGACTACGACGAGGCCTGCGGGCCCGTCCGGGTCGAAAGGATGATCTTCGCTCAAGCCGAGTGCGACTTTGCCCAGTACAAGCAGGAGGCCGACTGGGTGGCGTCGCTGGCCGAACACGACCCCCGACTCCAGGGCATCGTGGCGTGGGCACCACTGGAGAAAGGCGAGTCGGTGCGAGACGAGCTGGAGACGCTGGCCGAGAATCGACTGATCAAGGGTATCCGACGGATCATCCAGTTCGAGGCGGATCCGGAGTTCTGCCTCCAGCCTGGCTTTGTGCGTGGAGTCCAGGCGCTGACCGACTTCGACTTCAGCTTCGACATCTGCATTAAGCATCACCAGCTGGAGAACACCATCCAATTCGTGCGCCAGTGCCCCGACGTCCGATTCATCCTCGATCACATCGGCAAGCCGGACATCAAGAACCAGCTGTTCACGCCGTGGAAGACCGAGCTCGAGACTCTGGCGGCCATGCCCAACGTGTGGTGCAAGATGTCGGGCCTGGTGTCCGAGGCGGATCAGGCCAGCTGGACCCGGGAAGACCTCAAGCCCTATGTCGACCACGCGATCGGATGCTTTGGCGTCGAGCGGATGGTGTACGGCGGGGACTGGCCGGTCGCTTCCCTGGCCACCGAGTATCCTCGCTGGGTCCGGACGCTCGAGTGGGCGTTGTCGGGCTTGTCCGGGGAGGAGCTCCACCAGCTGTTCCACGACAACGCAATCGCGTTTTACCACCTCGAGGGAGCCAGATGATGAAAGGGCTGAAGGGAAAGGCCGCGATCGTTACGGGCGGTTCGGCAGGCATCGGCCGCGCCATCATGGAAAGGCTGTGTGCGGAGGGTGTCTCGGTCACGTACGGTGACATGAGCGAGAGCGGCACCGCAACGGAAGAGGAGTGTCGCCAGAAGGGCTACCAGGTTCAGTTCGTTCGGGGTGACATGGCGGAGGAGGCGTTTTGCCGAAGGCTGGCCGACGAGGCGGTGCAGCAGTGGGGCAAGATCGATTTCCTGGTCAACAATGCGTTCTCGTTCATCGCCAAGTCGCTCGAGGCGACCCGCGAGGACTGGCTGCGGATGATGGACGTGGGCCCGATCGCCTACGCCACCATGGGGCAAGTGGTGGCACAGCCCATGGAGGAGCAAGGAGGCGGGGCGATCGTGAATATCTCGAGCATCTCCGCTCACATTGCCCAGCCAGGCCGTTGGACCTACAACGCGGCCAAGGGAGCAGTGAACCAGCTGACACGCTGCATGGCGCTGGACCTGTCGCCGATGGGCGTCCGCGTGAACACCGTCAGCCCGGGCTGGATCTGGACCCGCGAGGTCGACAAGGCCGCCGGCGGGGACCGAGGGAAGTGGGGACCCGTCTGGGGCAAGTTCCACATGCTGCGGCGTCTTGGTGAAGTCGAGGAGTGCGCCGGCCCGGTGGCGTTCCTCTTGAGCGACGAGGCCAGCTTCATCACCGCCGCCGAGCTGATGGTCGACGGCGGATACCATGGCATGGGCTCGGAAGGGCTCGGCGAGGCGTCCACGTTTGCCGGATCGGATTGAGCGGGACGGAACGACCGATCACGAGGAGGGCCGCCTGACGAGGCCACCGTGGCGGCCCGGGAGACAGCTATGGACCTGACGACCGGAATCGTGCTGGTCATCGTCGGCGGCGCACTGGAGGGACTGTTTTCGCTGGGTGTGACGCGGGTTCGCAAGTGGAGATGGGAGAACATCTGGGGACTGGGCTCATTGATCGCGCTGGTGCTGGTCCCCTGGCCAGTGGCGCTGCTGAGCGTGCCCGACCTGTTCGGCGTATTCGCCTCCGTCTCGCCGGGGCTGCTGGTGATCACGTTTCTGTTCGGCCTGGGCTGGGGCCTGGGAGGGATCTTCTGGGGCAAGGCGATCGCCGCAGTGGGCATGGCCCTGGGAGTGTCGCTGCTGATGGGCATGATCACCATCGTCGGCTCCCCCGTGCCGCTGGCCATCAACGAACCGGCCAAGCTGATCGAACCGGGTGGACTGACACTCCTGGCCGCACTGGGTGTGATGGTGGTCGGCGTCGTGTTGTGCGCAATGGCCGGCGCGCGGAGGGACAGGGAGCTCAGCGTGGACGCCGGCTCAGAGCCCACCCAGGGTCCGCCCACACCGTTTGCCGTGGGTCTGCTGTTCTGCCTGCTCTCCGGCGTCCTCTCGGCCATGCTCAACTTCGGACTGGTCTTCGGTGACCCGATCAGGCAGGCGGCCAGTCCGCCGGAAGCCCCCAATCCATTTGCCGCCAACGCCATCTGGGCGCTGGTCTTCACGGGCAACTACCTGGTCAACGCCGGCTACGCCTTCTTCCTGATGTACAGGAACCGGACGTTCGGATTGATCTTGTCCGAAGGGACGCCCACGAATTGGTTCTGGGCGTTCTTCATGGGCACAGCCTGGCCGCTGGGCATAGTGCTGTTCGGTATTGGCGCTGGCAAGATGGGTGAATACGGGGCCTACGTCGGCTTTCCCATGATGCTGTTGGTGGCCATCCTGTTCGCCAACCTGGCCGGAGCGCTGGGCGGCGAGTGGCGCGGCACGTCGCCGAAGACCCGAGCCGTCATGGTCGGCGGCCTGGCTGTGCTGTTTGTCGCCTTCGCCGTCTTCAGCGCAGCCAATATGTTGCTGCAAGCGTCCCAGCCCGAATAATTCGTCGGTAGGACCCAAAAAGAAAGCCCCTGGGTGGAGAATGGCTTTGGATAAAGGCCGGACCCCACAAACACAGGAGCTTTCAGATGCCCGAC
>Ga0310121_10000018_pt1 | contig 146686 bp, 125 predicted proteins | sample CB27_Tmax_986_MG_FD_203504 | JGI IMG/M metagenome (GOLD analysis project Ga0310121, IMG submission 203504) | Marine microbial communities from Western Arctic Ocean, Canada - CB27_Tmax_986 | ecosystem: Environmental > Aquatic > Marine > Oceanic | place: Canada: Western Arctic Ocean | collected... | reverse complement strand
CGACCGAAAACCGGAGAGATCGCTTGTTACTTTCAGTACACACCCAACGACGTGTATGACGTGGACGGTGTGGACGAACACGTGCTCACCGATATCGAGGTGGATGGTCAGCCTCGAAAGGTGATGATTCAGGCCAACAAGAACGGCTTCCTCTATGTAGTGGACCGTACCAATTGCGAGCTGATTGCTGCGAACCCCTACGTCGAGGTCAATTGGGCCTCTCACTACGATTTCAACACCGGTCGCCCGGTGTTGACGGACCTCTACGAGCGCTTCCTCGCCGGCGAGCAGGTCTCGATCTGGCCATCGCGCGGCTCGAACGCCGTGCCGGTCGCATTTAATCCAACCACCGGCCTCGTCTATACCAGCTCGTGGCATGTGCCACGCATTCAAATGCTCGCACCGACCCCGTTCACTCTTGGGCGGCGTTACACAGGTGTGACCAACAGGTTCCCAGATGTCGAACCAGGTGATCTCCTCGGGCACTTCGTGGCGATCAACCCCCTAAACGGTGAAAAGCAATGGGAGATCCCGCTGACTGATTTTCCGAGTTCGGCAGGTATGCTGGCCACCGGCGGCGGGCTGCTCTTCACCGGAAAATTAACCGGGGAATTCCTCGCGCTCGATGAAGCGACCGGCGAAACCCTGTGGCAGTTCAAGACCGGTTCGAGTGTCAATTCGACCGCGATCACTTATACGCACAACGGTCAGCAGTATGTCAGCGTGGCGTCCGGTCTCGGGGGTGGTCTTGCCAATCGCTATGCCCGAGGCCTGGTGCCGACTGGTGGCTCGGTCTGGACGTTCGCACTGATGCCAGAATAATGTGTAGTACAGACGGAAACATTAACCAGAAAAAGGAGGATCCCATGGGTGATCGATGTCTCGTGGCGTGCTTGGCGGTGTCCGTGGTGGCGTTGCTGTTTCCGTTACCAGCTACTGGCCAAGAGAGCCAGCTTCGAACATCCTGGGGCGACCCGAACCTTGAGGGTGTCTGGACTGGATCGACACTGACGCCCGTGGAGCGTCCGCTGGAGCTCGCCGGAAAAGACCTTCTTACTGAAGAGGAGGTCGCAGCACTGGAACGCGAGGCTGATCAAGATCGTCTCGTGGAGCGGGCACCCCGCGACAACGACCCCGGGACTTACAACCAAATCTGGTTTGACCCGGGCACACGGGTGGTAGGAGACCGGCGGACGTCGCTGATCGTCGATCCTCCCGACGGGAGAATACCCTACCTTCCGGAGATGCGTGAACGTCAGCGATTGCAAAGCGAATATCGCGTGGCCGGCCAACGCAACTCGTGGGTCGACGTCGACACCGGGGAACGATGTATGACGGACGGGCTGCCGATGCTATGGCTTGGCTACAATCCGAATCATCAAATCGTGCAGACACCCAACCACGTGGTGATCCTCCACGAAATGTTCCGCGACCGCCGAATTGTCCCTCTCGATGGGCGACCACATACAGACGTCCGACAGTGGAATGGAGACATACGGGGTTGGTGGGAGAACGACACACTGGTGGTCGAGACGACAAATTTCGTCGACAAGACCCCCTACCGATGGGCAAATGCGTGGCGTATGCCGACCGAAACGATGAAGGTTGTCGAGCGCTTCACACGCATCGACGCAAAGACACTCGGCTACGAACTGACGATCGAGGACCCAGCGAAGTTCACACGGCCATGGACGATCTCGAATCCGTTGACAACCGATCAGGCGTCGCGTGGCGTGACACAGGGACCGTTGTACGAATACGCCTGCCACGAAGGCAACTACAGTCTACAGAACGTGCTCAGTGGAGCCCGTGCCGAAGAGAGACCGACCTCGGATTCGAGATAAGAGATTCAAAGTCCAAGCGATTGGATAGTTAGGAAGGGGAGAAAAACACGAAAGATCGATGTCTACAATCTCTGTAAGTTAAGGACACGTCAATTCTGGTTGTCAACGGCAACTTCGGTAGCAGTTGGCTGGGCGTTGGGAGGAGAGGCGTAGCTGGCTCACCGGTTGTATCAGGTTGGAGGCCGGCCGACCTTCTAGATTCGAGACGAGACGCACGGTGCAAATGTTACCAGGGGGCCTGTGGGCTTCTTTTTTTGTTCCATCGTCTATTTCCGCCGGAAGACTCCTCGACGGTTCACCGCCTGGCTCTTGAATTCTCACACCGAGGCGGTGATAATTCGTGCCGTCAATGAGTCAGTGGGTTAATGAAACGAGGGACCACACCATGAAACGATTGTCTGCTCTCTTATCGATCCTCGCATTTCTGGCGACCCCCTGGGTCGCTGGCTGCGCCACCGATGGCCAGATGCCGACCGACGCCGCTGAGGAAGCCACATCGCAGCCGGCAGTTGGAACGTTCGACGCTGTTCCCCTGTTGGGGGACCTAACGACCGGCATGTTGTATGGCGATATCTGGGAGCGACCGCAACTCTCAAAACGTGACCGCAGCCTGGTCACGATAGCGGCGCTTCAGGCGTTGTATCGCGATCAGCTACGGGTACATATCAACCGCGGTCTCGAGAATGGTCTTACCCAAGTGGAAATCCAAGAGGTAATCCTCCACGTGTCGTTCTATATGGGGTGGCCGACGGGAGTCAACGCTTCCAGAATGGCGGGAGAGATATTTCAGGAACGGGGCCTACCATTCACCCCGCTGGCATCACCGTGGGTCGAGTCAGGCGATTCACCGGAGTACACCGAAGGCGCGTACGCGGCGATCCCGAGACTCGGCGAGTTGAGAAACACCCTTCTCTACGGTGATATCTGGGAGCGGCCGCAACTCTCCAAACGTGACCGCAGCATGGTCACGGTGGCCGCCCTCCAAGCGACATACGCCACGAACCAGTTGCGGGGCCATATTGCACGGGCGCTCGATGAGAACGGTGTCACCCCCGAAGAGCTCTCGGAGATGATATTGCACCTTACGTTTTATTCAGGATGGCCGACAGCCGTCAACGCCGGTGGGTTGGCGGCAACGGCATTCGAAGAACGTGGGATCCCGCTGGGCTAGAAGCCGAGGCTCAAGGGTTCAAGATCAGCTTCTGAATCCGCCAATTGTTCATATCGGCGATATAGAGCAGATCCTCCTGGGAACAATCGATACCGTGTATCCAGTTGAACTGACCGAGTTGCTTGCCGGCACTCCCCAGCATACCCATTATCTTTCCCTCCAGGGATAGCTTGTAGATGCGACCCGGATGCTGGTCGGACGCCCACAGGTATTGAGTCTCACCATTCGAGATACACAAGGTCCAGGGCTGAGTTTCATCGGGTAGGTTTGGGTTCACATTACCCAGAATCGGCTGTTGCGTCTTGTCAAACGGAGCATTTAACAAAATGATCCGCTGAAAATTACCGTCAGAGTCAAAGACCTGAATACGCCGGTTGCTGCGGTCGGCCACATAGATGTTGCCGTCCCGGTCGGCCTGCATGTTGTGGGGAAGTCTGAACTGCCCGGGCTCTGACCCGTAGGACCCCCATGACTTAATCCAATTCCCGTGTTTGTCGTACTTGGCAACGCGAGAATTTAGATAGCCATCGCTGACAAAGATGTTGTCGTCAGCATCCCAAGCGACATCGGTAGGCCCGCCGAAGTAGCCGTCGTTCTGTGGTGCATCGAGACCACTCACATGTTCGTACTCGTCGAAGCCTTCAGGACGCCGACCGAGGTTCATAGTCACGTAACCCGCGGAATCGAACTTGATCACGGTGTTCGCGCCTTTGTCTACAAGCCATAAGTTGTCGTATTTGTCGTAGCGAATCGAATGGGAGTATCCCAGGCCGTAGACGTTCTGGCCGATCTCCCGCACGAAGTGACCGTTCTGATCGAACTCGAGCAACTGCGAAGTGGCATTCCCATACAGTGGTCCTCCCGAGTTAGCAGAGCCCGGGTGGTTTAGAACCATGATGTGGCCTTTCGAGTTGACAGCCACCGCCAGGGTCTCCCCAAGATTCATCTCAGGGGGATACTTGAGAAAATTTGGCACCGATTCATATGGAATCAGCGGGACTTTGTCATTCTCTGGCTGGGCCACTACAGGGGCAGCCAACAACACTAGCCAGGCAATAATCGAAACGTGGCCGCGCGTCGACGCGACAAGGGCAGCGGTAAAGCACCTCATGATGGCTCCTTTGAGTGTCGGTAGATCTTCGAACATCAGCGGTGCGCCCGGGCGAGCCAACGACTAGCGACTCTCTAAAGTTGAACGAACCGCAGCGGGCCACACCGGCGTTGACCTAGCGTGCTCCGGTCGACGCGGCTGCATCCTCAGTGGCGCGCGCGCCACTGAGCTGGCCCGCGAGACCGTAGTTGCCCTCGTGGCACGCATACTCGAACATTTGAGGCACCTGTTGTTGGTCGACACCTCCCACGAGCGTCTGAAGATTCCTCAGGGGAAACGCAGCCGTCCAGGGTGTCGTCCACGTCGCGGGATCGTCGACCGTGACCTCATAATTGATCGTGTTGGCGTCGACACGTGTGAAGCGCTCAGTGAGGTGCAGACCCTCGAAGGACCCCTTGAAGGGCGCCTTATCGGTGAAGTTTGTGGTGTCGACGACCAGTGTATCGCCCTCCCAGTGGCCCCGTGAATCACCCAACCACCGCCGGATCGGTGTCGGGAGATGCGGCCCCCCGTCCAGCGGGATGATTCGCGCGTCGTGCATCATCTCCAGCTCGATCACCACGTGTTCTGGAGTCTGCACAATCCGGTAATGATTGTTGTAACCACCCGGCAGCCTCGGCAAGGGAGACCAGATGATGCACCGCTCGGATAGGCGTCGGTCCTCCGGATTGTCGGCGCGACTGCCCCGGCCGTCCACCCCGCCTTCGGTGCCGTCCTCGGGCGCACTATCCGTCCGGCCACCGTTCCAGAGTGACCCCTCCGGGTTGGCGGCGCTCGCAAATAAACCTTTTGCCTCGGCCCAGGCCGCATATCTCTCCCGCGCCTGCGCTGTCAGGGTCGGCACTCTGCCGTCCGGCGGATCCACGATCAGCGAGGTGCGCGCGATCGCGTCTCCTGGTACGGGACGCCAGAGCGCACCATACGCGCGGCCGACATCGGTGACCGTACCGGGCGCGGCGTCGCGGCGGTCAGCATTTGCCCGTGAGCGTTGCCGCTGGGCAGTGTACGCCGCCCGTTCCTCGTCCGTCAGAAACTCCTTCCCTGCAAATACACTGGGGCGTTCCAGTGGAGTACTGGTGTCGTTCGCCCAGATACCCTGCAGGTCGGGGTGATTCCATGGTGTGCGGGATGGTGTCCAGTCGTCGACCTCGGCTCTTTGATTCTGGCCTGCCACTGGTGCCCACGCCAAAGACACGATGGCGGCCCCAACAAACAGCATAACTAGTGAACCGACTGCCGTGTGACAACGTCTGATCATCTTGACTCTCCGTTCGCCTTGTCTGCACCCTCCGTGCTGTGCCTCAAGACTACCGAACGTAAACATCGTACGACCGCACTTGCTTATAGCATCGCCGATTACAACCCGTCAACCAAACGGCGAGACGGCGAGACGGCTTTGTTGGTGGTTCGCGTCGACCATTTTTTGAAAGGTGCGGGCTCTGCACGATGCGATGGCACCTCTTGGAATCTGGGGTGCACTCCCTCATGCACCGATCGCCCAAGCTCTGATCCTCAGGGCCGTCGTGGCGGTTTATCCGTTCCGTGTTGTAGAAGGGCGCAACATCGAACCGGCACGAGATGATTACCCGTACTATCAGAGGGTTAGCTGCTCCGCAAACACCATATCTTCGAGTTTGAATTTTTGTTTAGCCTCGACCTGCCCCAGCTTGGTGATAAATTCGACGTTCTTGTCCTCTAGAGTGATCTCATCGTCTCTCGGAAAGTGGTATTGAAGAGTGACGGTCTCGCCATTCTCCACGAAGACGACTAAATCCTCGGGTGAGATCGGACTCCTGCCTTGTCGCTTCAGGATAGTCCCGGCCATCAAGGCATTCCGATTTTGGGCCATACGGGCGAACTCGCGTGGTAATCCAGCGACGACTACCACATAGAGCGGTTCGAGTTGCGTCAGGAATTGCTGTTGCTCTGGCGGGATCGAGGCATCAAGACCGATATGAGTCCTGACCAGTGCCTGCTTGACGGGGAGGGCGCTCCGCCATGAAACGGTGAAAGTCATTCGTCTCGGCGCTGGGTTAAACATATCGGCGCCACGGCGACCTCCGCCAGCACCTCTGAAGCCGTCGGCAGCACCGCCTCCGAAGCCGCCGCGACCACCTCCCCCACCAGTCCCAGGTCTGCGCAGAACGATTGTGACTTTCCGCGACCACGGCGAATCCGTCAGTAGCTTTTCGACTTCCGTGTCGGACCATCCTGTGAAGTCCTTCTCGTCCCAAAAATCGGCAGCCGCCAGCGCCGCGCACGCTACGATTCACATAACAAGGCTCCGAGCTGTCGTGTTCACGGAGCACCTCCCGGATAGGAAATTCCTCATCAGATCACCTGCTAGATCTCGTCCATCCACACGACACGCTCCGCGGTGGAGTCGTTGCTCATCGTCGTCTGTCCAACGCCACCCCAGTGACACGCCTGGAAGGCAGTGACGGTCTTGCAGTAGTCGGCGATATTCGGTCCAGACGCTGGAAACGCACCATCTGAGTGCTACTGGGCAAGGAGGTAGGCGCCACCTCGGTCACGGCCTTCCTTGAAGCGGTTAACGCTGTTCATTGTTTCCTAAATTTGATTAGGAAGACTGGCTGGGAGGCAGGGATTCGAACCCCGATTACACGGTCCAGAGCCGCGTGTCCTACCATTGAACGACCTCCCAACACACAAGGCGAAACGGTAACCAGTCCTAATTATATGGGATGGTTGTGGGTGTCGCGCGGGCTCATTAGTGCACCCTGAATTTTTGGCGCACAGCGATTTCGTTCAAGCCTTGACGGGCCTGCCGTCGCACCTCTAGATCCGGGTTGTAGTCAAGCACCTCCACTAAATGTTGATACGCAGCAGTGGGTTGCCCCAGTGCACCGAGTTGTAACAGACCCGCTCCTAGGTGAGCCTCGGCGACCAACGGGCCACGTGGATAATCTCGTAGATGGCGCTGATAGACAACCAGTGCCGCTTCGGAGTGGCGGTTTCGCGCCAGCCAGTCGCCCAGCGAAATCGAGTGCGCTGCCCTCAGGAACCGTCTGGACTGCTCAGAGGTCAGCCGGAAATAGGCGTGGGCGGCATCAGAGAACCGGTCATCTGCAATCATCTCAGCCACCAGCTCACCCGCTGACGACGACTGGTCGATCGGATCGCGGCGATATTCGGCGGGACGAGCCGACACTTCTCGCTGACCGGCCCACCACGCCCATCCGAGTCCTCCAAGAAAGCCACCGATGTGCGCACCGTAGGCTACACCGCCTCCTGGCATCCCTTGGCTGATCAGGAACGGCATGAGATTCGAGAAAACCAGGTAGAAACCCAGCACAATCCTCGCCGGAAGTGTGATGACGTTCATGAAGAACGGAAAGAGAAAGACCCAGAGGCGAACGCGGTTGTGGGGAAACCACACGAAGTAGAAACCCAGTACGCCAGAAATGGCTCCCGAGGCACCAACAAGCGGCAGCGCCGATCCAGGATCGAACACGGTATGAAACAGCGTCGCCGCCACGCCGGTCACCAGGTACGCCGCGAGATACAGAACCGGCCCCAATCGATGCTCGACGTTGTCACCGTATATCCACAGAAACAACATATTGCCAGCCAAGTGGGCGAATCCGGCGTGAAGGAACATCGATGTCAAGAGCGCCATCGGTGCAGGAGCCGCAGGTCGAAACCCGTGGTCGAACACGAAGAGGTCGTAGGCTGACAGCTGTTGGATGACGTCAGAGGCGATGAGCCGATCCTGCGGCAGCGTCTCCAGCAGTACCTGCACGTACTCCAAGAGAAGCGGGTTGCCAGCGTCGGGACGACCCAAGCTCAAGGGCAACGAGATCAAGAAATAAACCGCGGTATTGACAGCGAGCAGGCCATAGGTCACCCACGGAACACCGCGTGGATTCGGCTCGTCACCAAGAGGGAGAAACATCGGCTACAGAGACTTCATCCGCCGTGCGATTTCGTCACGAACATCACGAAAACGTTGGAGACGCTCATCTTCGGTTCCGGTCGCGCTGGCCGGGTCGACCAACGGCCAATGGAGGCGGCGCGTCAGCTGTAAGAAGGCCGGACAGACCTCTTCCGCGCACAACGTGACAACCGTATCGATCGTATCTGGCTCGATCGTATCGACGTTCTTTGACGTCTGCTCACTAATGTCGATCCCGACTTCACGCATGACACGAACGGTAAACGGGTTAACCTTGGAAGGATGCGACCCAGCGCTCTGGGCCACAACGCTGCGACCAAACTGCTGGCGGGCAAGGCCTTCGGCCATCTGACTACGCGCCGAATTGGCCAAGCACAGGAACAGGAGCCCCTTCATCGGCTCATCAGAACGGTGAACGAACGCTACTCCAGCAGCATTTCGGTGAGCTCGAGAATCGGATGATCCTGTCTGCGAAGGTTGTCTTCTTCGAAGTAGAACTGATCTTTACCGAACGCCGGACGGAGGTCGTCGAACCATGCAGCGCCATCATCAATCTCGGCGAAGAACGGCTTTCTCACCCAGGCGGGATCGCGAGCCTGGATGAAGTCACAGACCAAGACCGGCCGGTCGCGATCACCCAACAGCTCGAAACCAGAGGACTCACGGACTACTTCAAGTACGTTTGAGTCCATCATCTCGCGGAGGGTCACGACGCCAATTACCCGAACTTTACCTGGAAACGCCGACATTGTTGGTCCCCGGACCGACCGCGACAAACCGGAGACCTGTGAGTACGCGCGCTTGAATATTTCGAACGCCTGGACGAGCGGCACCTCGAAGTAGTTCCGCGCGCCTGTATCACGTTCGACGAACATATAGTACGGAACGAGACCAAGACGCACACCCTCGGTCCACAACGCCGCCCAGTCTTTCGGGTTGTCGTTCACGTGACGAATGAGCGGTCCCTGCATCCGGATTTGGGCACCGGTGCTCCTAACACGCCGGACCGCCTCCCGCGCCATCCCCGACTCCAGCTCTATTGGGTGAGAGTAGTGGCCCATGACCGCCAGATGGCGGCCTACTGCGCCCACTTCCTCGAATAGCTCTAGACAATCGTCAGCATCCTTGTCCGAGACGAAACGCTGTGGCCAATAGGCAAGCGCTTTCGTACCGATCCGGATGTTCTGGACATGCTCAAGCTCTGGCACGAGCAGCGGCTCAATGTACCGACGTAGCACCTTCGTGCGCATGATCATCGGGTCGCCGCCGGTAATCAGGACGTCCGTCACCTCCGGGTGTGCAATCAGATAAGCCACGAAGTCGTCGGTCTCCTGCACTTGGAACTTCAGATCGTCTAGGCCGACAAATTGGGCCCACCGGAAGCAGTACGTGCAGTACGCGTGGCAGGTCTGCCCCGCCGACGGAAAGATCAGTACCGTCTCGCGATACTTGTGCTGTAACCCTTGCAAGGGCCGCCCGTCAAGCATCGGCACGTTGTGGGTCATCTGACCGGCCGGGTGCGGATTAAGTTTTCGCCGGATGCGATTAACGGAGGCTTTGAGCTCTGCTCCTCCGGCATCCCGGCTCTTCATGTCACGGACGACATCAAAATCGGCGGAAGAGAGCATCTGGCGACACGGAAAGACCAGCTGGAAAATAGGGTCGTCAGGAACCCGAGACCAATCGATCAAGTTTTCCAGAACATACTGATTGGTCCTAAAGGGCAGGACCTGGCCCACGACCTCGATCGCTTCGATGATCTCCGGGTTAAGCTGACTCCACTGCGGTATCTTGGAGACGTTTCGAAGATCAATCGGCCGATAAGTTTCCCGGGTTGCTTGCGCTGTCGTCATTTGTAAACCAAACGGTCAACCGGGGAATGGCGGCCTGGTTCAAGAGGAAGACCAGTGCCTTAGTCGAGTCTTTATCTCCCCTGCTGGATAAGCCTAACGTACGATGAGATTGTCCGCCTAACCTGAGGATCAGTCAGGGGGTCGCCGAGTCTATCGGCGTCGCCGGGTCGGTAGATTCGCTATATTGGAGGACAAGTGACTGTGAAGCGAGACTCGGCGTGAACATCTATGCGGTAATTATCGTGGTGGCCCTCCTGGGCGAATACGCACTGTCAGTGCTATCGAGCACACTTAGCCTGCGCTCACTCAATCCCACCGTTCCACCGGACTTTGCGGACGTGTTTGACGCCGACCGGTACGCTCGCAGCCAGGAGTACACACGGAGCCAGACGCGATTCGGGCTGGTTCTGAGCTCCGTTAGCTTGATCGTTATCCTGACGGTCTGGCAGGTCGGGGCCTTCGATTGGCTCGACCAAACCGTACGAGGACTCGGATACGGTCCTATCCGCACAGGGCTCCTATATCTCGGGTCGATCGGGTTGGGATCACTCTTGCTAACACTGCCGTTCAGGATCTACAGAACCTTTGTAATCGAAGCGCGATACGGCTTCAACCGAACCACACCCTGGACCTTCGTGGCCGACTTCCTTAAGGGCATCATCTTGGCCAGTGTTCTTGGTGGGATCATCATGACTGGGGTGCTCTTCTTCTTCCAATGGGCGGGACCATCGGCTTGGCTCTGGTCTTGGATTGCAGCGACCCTCTTCGTCCTGGTAGTGCAATTCGTCGCACCGACCTGGCTCATGCCACTCTTCAACAGATTCACGCCCCTCCAGGAGGGACCGCTCCGGGAGTCGATCATGTCGTATGCACAGTCCGTCGCGTTCCCGCTTAGAGACATCTTCGTCATTGATGGGTCGAAACGATCTTCGAAGGCAAACGCCTTCTTCACCGGATTCGGCGGCAATAAACGGATCGGTTTATTCGACACGCTGGTCGGAAACCACTCTGTTTCCGAGCTCGTTGCAATCGTCGCGCACGAGGTTGGTCACGACAAGAGGGGTCACATTTTGAAGAGCATGGTTTTGCAGATCGGGTATCTTGGAGGACTCTTTTTCGTTCTGTCGCTTGTACTCGAGCGTCGGGAGTTATTCGAAGCGTTCTCGATGACCGAAACGTCAGTCTATGCCGGTCTCGTCTTCTTCGGGTTGCTATTTACCCCGGTGGAGTTGGCGCTCTCGCTGTATGTCAACGCGGTCTCACGGAAGAACGAGTTTGAAGCCGACGCATTCGCCGCCAAGACGACGGGACACGCCGAGCATTTGGTCACGGCACTCAAAAAGCTTTCCGTAGACAGCTTGTCGAACCTGACGCCGCATCCACTCGATGTCTGTCTTCACCACTCGCATCCACCCGTCCTGCAGCGGATCACCGCCCTGCGGCTTGTGCCCACAGAAGACCACGACCTGCCAACCTAGCACTCTGCCACATCTTGAGATGGCGCAAAACTATGGGCGCTGCCGCTCCCGGACCGCCCTAAATTCTGACGTCTGACTCCACTCTGGCCACGCGTCAGTCTCGACCACCATTGACCCGAGCTCGTACATAAACGTCAAATCCTCAACGGCGCCAGAGAGATCCCAATCGGGCTTCACCTCGTCCGAGACCTTGTGGTAATCATTGGCGGTGTACTCCTCGCGCTTTAGGAGACCGTACCCTTCGGGTTTGTCCAAGTACTCGATTCCTGGATCGGCGTAGAAAGCTGGAATCCCAACCCTCGCAAAGGAGAAATGGTCGGATCGATAGTAGAACCCTTTTTCGGGCTCCGGATCGGGATTCAGTACTCGACCCGAACGCCGGGCAATTGCCATGGCATACTGATCAAGCTCGGACTGCCCCATTCCGACGATTGTCATGTCACGCGTTCGGCCCCACTGGTTGAGGACGTCCATATTGAACGCCGCGACCGTCTGCGCCACCGGGTACAGCGGATTCTCTCCGTAGTGCTTTGACCCCAGAAGCCCCTGTTCCTCGGCAGTCACCGCGAGGAAAAGAATGGAACGACGAAGCAATTCTGGTGCCTGGGTAAAGGCCCGTGCGAGCTCGATCATCCCCGCAGTCCCTGTGGCGTTGTCTGCCGCACCATTGAAGATGCGATCGCCATCCAAATTCTCGTCTTGTCCGAGGTGATCCCAATGTGCCACGTAGATCACGATCTCGTCCGGCGCGCTCACGCCCTCTAGCTTTGCGACAAAGTTCTGAGAATCGAGCGTCCGCAGTGTGTTTCGGACCTGCGTGCGGCCGCGTACACCCAGCGACACCGGCTCAAACGAACGGTCGGCTGCTCGCTCCTTCAGCTCCTCAAGGTCGAGCCCGCTCATTTCGAACAATCGTTCGGCTGCGGCTCGCTGTATCCATCCCTCTATCGGGGCCCTGCCCTCGTTGTTGTCTGCGGCAACGAGGCTAAAGGACTCGCTGTATGGACTGCTCCCGACGACTTCCCATGGATAGCCGGCAGGATCGGTTTCGTGGATGACGAACGAACCGGCCGCACCCTTGTCCGCGGCGACTTCATGTTTGTACGTCCAGCGGCCGTAGTAGGTCATCGCCTGACCCCCAAAGACATCGTCTCGGGGTGGGTCGTTGACCAGGAAAAGAAGGATCTTTCCTTCGACGTCAACGTCACCGTAGTCATCCCATTCATATTCTGGCGCCACCGCGCCGTAACCGACGAACATGAATTCCGCGTCGATCTCTACATGGTCGACAACGTGCTTCGTCCAGGCCACATAGTCGGTCCCCGGTTGAAGTTGCTGTGATTCACCGTCCTTTGTGACCAGGAATCCATCCCCGGCCTGTGGTGTAATTCCGACGAGCGGAACCGCCTGAACCCATGTCCCGTCTGGATTCCCAGGTGCCAGACCAAGCGCGGAGAACTGCTCGGTCAGATAGTCAATTGTGAGAGCTTCGCCCAGTGACCCTGGAGCTCGACCGCCGAATTCATCCGATGCAAGGACTGTAATCTCTGAGAGGAGCGAGTCCGGGTCGATTCCTACCGCAATCAATGCTCCCGGAGAATCTAGACTATCACCAACCGAACCATCGCCTGTGACACCGCCACATCCCGCAGCCATCACCAACACGATCGCCGATACATGAGCCGCTTTCACCGCCACCTCCAGCTGAAATGACCCAGAATGCCAAGGTGCTTGGAACTTGGACAGCCTACTTCACTTAGCGGCTTGACTAGACACGGATGCATCGTCGGAATCAAGCGCTGCCTGAGTGATCTATGGCCTGTCTGAGGGGCCAGAAAAACCAGCCTCGGGTTGACCGCTGTTGAGGACCCCGATCAGCCAGGCACCGATGTCTCTGATCTCCTCGAGGCACACCTGATGGCCCATCGGATATTCGCGCCATTCAACTCCATAGCCGGCAGCCGCTAGTAGATCGCGGCTCCGGAGTCCGGTAGCGTACGGCACGACGGGATCTTCGGTCCCATGCGCTTGAAATATGGGAGGCAATGGCCCTCCACCCTTGGTAATCGATTCCAACTCCTCGTCGAGGAGCAAATAGCCTGACAGACAGATTAACCCTGCGAGCGATTCGTGCTGCCGCAGTCCTGCGAACAACGCCATGGCACCACCCTGGGAGAACCCGGCCAACACAATCCGCCCGGGATCAACACCGCGATCGACCTCACGCGCCACCACCTCATCGATCCAAGCACCCGACTGACGTATGCGAGGCTCGTCCTGGTCTTTCCGCCCAAACCCCGTCACGTCGTACCAGGCCCGCATGATCATCCCCATATTGATCGTGACCGGGATTTTCGGCGCATTGGGAAACACGAATCGTATCGCCGGTTCAGGTGGCAGCCCGAGTTGGGACACGACCGAGTAGAAATCGCTGGCATCGGCCCCTAGGCCATGCATCCAGATGACCGAGGCGGTCGCCGACCGATCCGGCTCAATCTCGAGCGTCTCGAGGTAGGACTGCTTCATGTTGCAGCTAATGACTCATCGCATGGACGACGATGTTAATGCCAAGCTCGTAGGCATCAACTGAGAACCTATAAAAAAATTCGTGGTCTTCACCCTCCCGCTCCCATCCGTCGGCTATGTCGGTGTTGTGGCTCATGACTACCAGAATGCGGTCATGGGCGTCGGCGATCGCACGAAAGTGGACGTCGTCGCTCCGAGAACCCCGCTCGGAAGTGGTCGCACCTCCACTCCGGCGCCAATGCTGGATCGATGGAACCTGAGGGATTTCGGTCACCTCGAACAGTGTCTTGTGAATCGGGTGGTCTAAGGGAATGTCGATGACCGGATACTCACCAGGGGGTAGTGCCTTGCTCAGCTCGCCGATCCACTGATCCCACGCATGCGGACCCCAAAAGTCGTCCACCCACAGGAACCCTCCCTTGAGCAGATACTTCCGAAGCCGATCCGCTTCGTGGTCGCTGAACCGGACCGTACCGACATCAGACATAAACAAAAACGGGTAGTTAAAGATCCTTGGATCGTCGAGTGGAACGACGACGTGGTCGGGAATATCGCGGCGATCGAACCCCACGCTCGTAGTCGTCAACTCCGAAAGCCGCACCATGAGGTTCCGATCGGCTGTCGGATAGTCAGTATGCCAGCCCTGACCGCCTGGCTCTCTACGATCGCTTTGGTACAAAACCCGGGAGAACGTGAAATCGCGGTGGGTTGGTTGATCGGAAGGAAACTTGGGCGGCATCCGGCGCCAGCCCCATTGGGCGAACACGGTCACGCCACCAACCAACGTCAACATCACGATCAGGGCCATGACCCACGGCGTGAATGGGATGCGCCTAAAGCGGTTGGTGGCTGAGGAATCTGGGTGGCACTCCAAGCTTTCGATTTTCGGCATCTCGGGGCGCCCGGCGTCAGTTCTCTCTCGACAACGCCCGGTAGTACTCCTCGATCATGTCGCGGAATCCTGGTGGCACGTCGTCAGACGAGGCGAGGAACAGATCCTCATTCTCCACGTCCACCTCACGCCGCAAGCGGTACTCGAATCGCTTCAACTCTTCGCGAAGATACGTCTGAAGTCGAGCGATTTCCTCAGAATCCTGGTAGACCCGAGTATCGTCAAATTCTTGCATCTGGCGAATGATCTCATCGAGATCGGCTGCCGAGAATTGCTCGTCCTGGAGTAATCGTCGAATGTCCTGCGCCTCACCGAGACGCTGACGGAATTCACGCTGCCACTGCCGGACGTCGTCAGGGTTGAACTCAATTGGACGCCGATTCCCATAGCCACCACCGGAATAGGCACCACCCACGGTGTCCCCGATGCCGGATTCCCCGTCGGCCGTACCCAGCTGATCGCCACCCTGCTGACCCCGCTGGTCATCCTGACTCGGCTCCCCGCCTTGGCCCTGCTGACCTTCTTCCGCTTGGTCACCCTGCCACATACGCTGCTCGAGAGACTCGAGGCCACGCATGAGGTCGCGCGTCCGGTCGAGCGCTTGCGTCATCGAGTCACCCTCGGTATCACCAACGGCGTCAGCCGCAGCACGCAGGTGCTCGCGGAGGTCTTCAATGTCGTTGGTGATTTGATCCTCAAACGCCTTCGCGGTATCGCTCGCTCGACTCCGAATCACACCCTTTGTATATCGAATTTTCTCCTTGAGCTTGTTGTCACGGATACTGTTGGCTGCGTCCTGCAAACTCTGGGAGGCTCTTCGCTCTTCACGTCTAAACTCGGCTGATGTCGAGTCGATTTGACGCTCAAGGTCGGCCACTTCGGCCTCCATCGCATCCTTCCGCTCCATGAGAGTTTGCTGACGCTCAGTCCGCACATTGTCACTTAAATCCGGAAGCCCATTAACGGCACTGGCCACCTCGCGCTCTTCGTCGGCCAGTCGATTGGCACGACCCAGTGCCTCCTCGATGTCACGTTCTAGCCGGTTCGTCTGCTCCTGCTGGAGACGATCCTGAACCTCTCGAAGACGATCGAGAGCAGTGCCCGCCTCGGTAAAGCCGAGGTTGTCGTTGTTCGCCGCCGCTCGCCGCATCGCATCGGCCGCTTCTCGGAGTCGACGCGACGCATCCATCATTTGCGGAGAATTCTGCTCGCGCGCCAGGCGCTCCAACCGGCGGGCCGCTTCCTCCGCCTCCTCGGCCAGCTCCCGTTGTGCCGCGGTGCCACTACCCTGAGCCGACTGCTGGCCGCGTGACCGCATACGCTGGCGCTCAGCTTCCCGCTCCTGTCGGCGCGCCAGTTCCCGTAGTCGCTCCATCAGCTCGTCGACGGTGTTGTCAGTCTGCTGCTGCTCACCTCGCTGCATCGTCTCGTACTGGTTTTGTAACTTGTCTAACTCAAGCTCGAACAGGTCGGCAAGGTCTTCGGCCGCTTGGTTCCCACCACCGCCGCCACCGCCACCACCACCGCCGCCCATTTGCACCATGACCTCTTCGTAGGCCTCTTCGGCTCGCTGTAGAAACTGTAGCGCTCGCTGCTCCGGTGGGAGCGCTCCGTCGGCATCCTGACCTTGCAGCTCGCCTTCGGCCTCCCGCATTGCGTCGGCGGCCTGGGGAAGAATCTCGGCGATCGAGCGAAAGGCGGGATCAGCAGGCATGACGCGACTGTTCATTCGCCGTAGCAGTGTCTCGACCTGCTCCCGTAGTCGCCCCTGAGCCAGCGTGAGAAAAACCACGTTCTCCTGGTACTCCTCATCAGAAGACACTTCGCGATCCCGGACCACATTGAACGTCCCAGACACGATCTCCTTCTGCGCCTCAGATAATGCCCGTGGGTCAGCGCCACCGGCGCCACCAGCTCCGCCGCCGCCGCCGCCTTGAGACTGGGCCGCACGGAAGTCACGGCTAAACGAGCGGATCTGAACGAAGTAGAGATCGCTCTTGATGTCCCGGGTTTCTTGGGCGAGGTTACGGTCGGTCGCGCGGGCGTAGTAAGACACAAAATCACCCGGCTCCAACTCGAGGTCCTCGAGGAAAAACGTGTGGCCGGCCGAGACCTCCTTGAGGGCATCCTGACTGCCGGCATAGAGCTTCACGGTCTCCTCAGAGCCACCATTGACGCTGTAGACCAGGTCCAGCGAACGTAGTCCAAAATCATCGTCAGCTCGCGCCTCAACAAAGAGCTCCTCAACCGCACTGGCGGTCGTATCGCGTCCGGGATTGAGAAACATGACCGATGGCGGCTGATCCGTGAGGACGTCGATGGTGTACTGGGGCGACGCTGTCACCATCTCACCCTCGCCACTCTCTAGATCGATACGATAGAACCCGTCCTTCTCGACGACGAACCCACCGATCAACGAGCCGTCTGGGTCCACAACGAGATCCGTTTGGTCCTCTTCGTCGAGCACCATCCGTCCGCCGGTAGTCGGCATCGTGGGGATCGCACGGAGGCGCACTTCGGTCCCAATCAGAACCGCGATATCACCACCATCCTCGACCACCCGAGGCTCAAGACCCGTGTAGGCGGGGAAGAAGTACTCGTGTTGTAATCGCTCGACATAGGGGAGGTCGACGACGTTGAGCGTGAAGGTCCCCGACTGCACACCAAGTGCCTCGACAAAATAGTCCGTGGTGTCCTGCACATCGAACAGAAGTACCTCAAACAGGCCAGGATCTTTCAGCGGAATCAATGGCAGTCGTTCGAACGGTGTGTTCGAGTCCGAACGCATAAACAAGGTGACCTCATCAGTCTCGAATCCCTGCAGGTGTGCGGTGATCTCCTGGTCGGCGCCACGAGCCACAGTCACGTCGCCCGGTAGAAGGTCGATCAAATAAGGACTGGCGGCTTCGGCGCTGCCCATCGGGAGGAGGGCCATCAAACCATGTCGAAAATATGCTGGACCAAACATGAACAGCAGGAGAGCGACAACCGCAGCAGCTCCGAGCCAGCCCGATGAACCTTGAATCCTCTGATGCTCAACTGCCCGCCCCATGTCGACGTCACGGATCTTCTGGACAGCCGACTCAATAAGTCTATGCACCAGCTCAGGCGAATGATCGAATGCGGCGACGCGGTCGCCCTTGCGTGTTTCCTCAACCGCGCTCAGGACGGCTGCCTGGAGCGACGGTTCATGCTCTTCGAGGTAGAGTGCGACCTGGTTATCAGAGACTCGCCTCAACACTGGACGGATACAGAACCACCACCCGAATCCGATCAGGGCAGCATATGTCGCGACACGGAATATGATGATAGCTGCCGGTGTAAACCGATAGACCTCAAGACCCCAGGATGACAGCACGAGGGTGCCCAGCGCAGCGGCCAGGAGAACCGAAACTCCGCGAAGTGCTATCCGTAGGCGCCAGCGGCTCCGCACCTGGCGAATGGCGCGAAGAATCTCATCACGGTCACCGGTAAAGAGCGGTTGATTGGACAACATCCCCATCCTCCCGTCGTCCCTTATTTTAGTTCCGCGAGCTTAAAATACCTAGTGTGGCGAGTAACAGGAATCTATACACCCAGGGTGGCCCTGCGAACTGCTCAGGCACACCAGACCAGGTCGCTAGTCGACGTTTAACGCAGTTCGGGAGAGTCGATTCGATATGACCGTCTCAGCCACGAAGAGTAGAAACACGAGCACCAACAGATACCACCAAACCCCTTGGCGCCGTTCGAGATCCTCTGACGTGAACGCCCGGGTTTGACCTTCCGCCGGTGAATCTCCTCCGTCCCCAGTCACTCGCCCGGTCAGCATGCTGGCCAGCTCGTCCGGATCGATCGACGTGAGATTGGATTCCGCAAGGTCGACGTTCACGGCGAGCGTCAAGGGAGACTCGGACGGGGTCGTGGCATCGTGGACTTCGTAGATCCCCTGCTCAGTAGTCGTCAAAAAGCCGGCGCGAACACCCTCGCTGACCAAAATGCGCTCCCCGGATGGAGAGATCGCCACGAGTTCCGCCTCGGCAAGACCGGCATCTGCGAGGAGGCTACGCTGCTCCGCGAGATTGAGCACCTGGCCCGCAGAGACCCAGGGCGTCGGCGCAGCGTAGTCGGCCAGGTGTTCAATCAACCTGTGCACGAACGGCAGATAGACCGGCCTGACTGCAAGATCATTCCAGAAGTTGTCGAGCGTGGACGCCCAAAAAAGGACACGGCCATCACCGATTTGACGCTCCACAAGGGCAGGATGCCCATCGTCGAACCGCGCCAGCACCGTCGCCGGCTCGGTAACCTCCATCGGGCGATACCGAAAGAACCGGGCGGTGGTGACATCACCACTTCGCGGCGCACTGAACAATTCAAAGATGGGATGGCTATAGTCAACGAACCCTAGGCCGGCGCCTCGACCCGTACGGTCGATGGGACTTCCAAATGTCCCAGGTAACAGGTCAGGGCCGTCAGGGGGCCATACGCTCCGCTCACCCGCGACAACCATCACTCCGCCCCCGTCGCTGACAAACTGCTCCAGCCGGGACCCAGCCTGCCCCGTCGGTGGACGAGTGTCGTTCAGGACTACCACCTGTCGGCCTACCAAATCTACAGCATCGAAATTGGTGACCGTCGTCGTCGCGACATTAAACGCGGGGCTTGAGCCGACACCTAAGGCACGGCGTAGATACAACGCCGCCTCTGACGCGCCGCGCTCATTGCCCACGATCAGAACGTTCACAACCTGGCCTGGCGACGCGACAAAATGGAAGACGTCGTCGGTCGGAAGCAGGTCGCCTTGCGTCCGAACCGTCCCAGTCACCGGACGGTCTCCGATAGTGACCGGGGCGAACCTCACCGTTGAGGAGCCGTTGGGCGGTAGTTCAGTCGCCACGGTCTCGATGTCCCGCCCATCAATCGCCAGCGACACATCGAGGGAGCTGACCGCATCCATTCCTCGGTTCGTGATACGTGCCGACACCGACACGCGTTCTCGGCCGGAAAAGTACTCCCTGTCGAACAGGACACCGGCCACACTCACGTTTTCAGTTTCAGCCTCCCCATTTGTTACGGCGACCGGTGTGAGGACGGCACCCGCGGGAAAACGTACGCCGGACGCACTCTCGACACCGGACCGCTGGAAATCACTCACGAGCACCGCCTCTAACTGCAGTAGATCCGAGTCTTCAAAAATTCCTTCGGCAAGCTTCAGCGGCGGCCCGTACCGAGTCGAACCAGATCCGATTTCTGATTCGCCGATCAGGCCCAGCAAACTAGCGCGATCTGTCGTCGACCGAGGTCCGGCCTCGGCGCCGCTGTCAAACAGAATGACGGTGGCGCGATCATCAGGACCCAGTTGGTTGACGACATCTGCTGCCGCGGTCTTTGCCCGATCCCAGCGGTTGTCGTACCCCATGCTGTAGGAGCGATCGAGCAAGATCACCACCTCGCGCGCAGTGGACGTTACCGCCGCCAGCGCCGCCGCCCGAAAGAAGGGCCGCGAAAACGCCGCCAGGAGCAGCGCGATGGCTGCACATCGCAGGAAAAGCAGCAACCAGTTCCGAATCCGCTGACGCCGGAACGAGTGAAACGGAATCTTTCGAATGAACATCAACGAGGGGAACTCCGTGACCTCCTTCCGCTCGCGCTGGATCATATGAATTATCACCGGCACGGCAAGCGCGGCAAGTCCAAGAAAGAACAGGGGAGCCAGAAAACCCATTAGCGTACTCGGCTCATTTTCTCTCGCATGGCGAGGAACTTAAATAAGGCATGATCGATCGGCATCGCCGTATTGAACAACGCGTAGTCGATCCGATTTTCACCGCACAGCTTCGATAACGCCGCGATGTGCTCCTGGACCAGCTGGGTATACTGCTTGCGGAGCTTCTCCGGGACGACCGGAATCGATTGACCAGTCTCGAGGTCCTCAAAATTCGTCGGCTCGTCGTAAGGAAAATCGATCTCCGCTGGATCCAGGATCTGAAAGACGATCAGATCGTTGCCCCCGTAGCTCAGTGGCTTGAGCATGTCGACTGCTTTCTTCGGATCCTCGTAGAAGTCAGAGATGACGACGATGATTCCTCGACGCTTGAAGAACTCCGCCGCACGAAACAGCGGACGCTCCAGCGAACCCGGGTTCCCCGCCTCGATTCGATCGAGCTCGTGCAACACCACATCGAGATGTTTCGCCGACGGGGGCACGCGTGTGACGATATCTGAATCAAACGTGATCAGCCCAACCCGATCGCGTTGTTTGGTGCAAAAATAAGTGAGACACGCGGCAAGGTAGCGTCCATAGTCAAGCTTGGTCAGCCTCTTGCTTCCAAAGCTCATCGACCGGGACACGTCGAGCATTACCGAGAAGTTGGCATTGGTATCAGCCTCGAACTGCTTGACGTAGAAGCGGTCCGTGCGGGCGAACACCCGCCAGTCAATAAACCGGATGTCGTCACCCGGCATGTATCCGCGGTGCTCGGCAAAGTCGATCGACACACCCAAATAGGGGGCCTTGTGCAGACCGTTAATAAAGCCGTCCACAACGGTGCGCGCCAAAAGAGCTAGGCTGCCGATTCGGGCCAACACTTTCGGGTCGACAAACCTAGCGCCCGCGACGGTCTGTTCGGTATCCATCCTCACATCTGCGATGTCGGGACCGGCACGGCATCGAGTAACTGCTCGATGATTTGATCTGACGTCACACCCTCCGATTCAGCGTGAAAGTTCAGCAAAATCCGGTGTCGTAACACCGGATTCGCCAGGGCTCTGATGTCATCAAAGTTGACGTGATAGCGACCCTGGGTCATGGCTCGCGCCTTGCCGCCGAGAATCAGATACTGCGCCGCACGAACGCTGGCGCCATAGGCCACCCACTTCTTGATGAACTCCGGTGTGTCCGTGTCCGTCGACCGACTCGTCCGCACGAGTGTGAGCGCATAGCGCATGACCGTTTCGGTCACCGGAACCTTACGGATTAATTCCTGAAACGCCACCAGATCGGCACCCGTGACCGCGTGTTCAAACTGGTGCTTCTGGACCACCGTCGTCGTGCGAACGACCTCGAGTTCTTCCTCCTCGGGAGGATGGCGAATGACGATGTGAAACATGAACCGGTCCAGCTGGGCCTCTGGGAGTGGGTAGGTGCCCTCCAGCTCGATCGGATTCTGCGTCGCAAAGACAAAAAACGGCTCGTCAAGTTGATAGGTCCGTCCTTGAACCGTTACCCGATGCTCCTGCATCGCCTCGAGGAGCGCCGACTGGGTTTTTGGTGGGGTCCGGTTAATCTCGTCGGCCAGGAGAATATTGGTGAAGACTGGTCCTGGCGAAAAAATCATCTTTCGGTTACCGGTCTCCGCGTCCTCCTGAATGATGTCGGTCCCCGTGATGTCTGATGGCATCAGGTCGGGTGTGAACTGGATTCGCGAGAACTTAAGATCCAGCACCTGGGCCATCGTCTGAACCAACAGCGTCTTCGCGAGCCCCGGCACGCCCACGATCAGGCTGTTACCACCGACGAAGAGCGTCAGTAACGTCTGCTCGATAACATCTTCTTGGCCAATGATGAGTTTGTGGAGCTCGGCTAGGATGTCTTCGCGGCCTGTCTTCAGCTTGTCCGCCAACGCGATGTCATCGGGCGCCTCAAGGTCTCTAGGTTCATCGGGTGTGAGATCGAAATCCAACGGCTGCTCCTTTTTTCTAATGGGTCATCGCGTACATGACGTAGTTCACTCCAAATTTGTAGGCCTCGTTCGTCAGATCGATCGGGAGCCAGCCGGTCTCCGAGTACTCCCAGTACTCACCGATGTCATTGTTGTAGTTGGCAACGATCATCAGCCGCGCGTTCGGATCGTTATCTTCGAATACGCCGTAAAAGCGCGGCGGTAAGCCATACATCCAGTCGTCCATCTCCAGCGTCTTGATGTCAAAAAACGAATGGAACAGAGGGTGAGCGATGTCGAGCTCCACAAGCCGCGCCTCGGGCAACACGCGCCTGAGCTGCGCTTCGAAGTTATACCAGTGCTCACCACGAAAGTCGTCGAAGACCAGAAAGCCACCCTTTAGAAGGTACGCACGGAGCGTGTCCGCCTCGGCATCGGTTTGAGTCCAGTAGCCAGGCTCAGACATGTAGGCGAATGGAAACTTGTGAAGTTCCGAGTCACCCGATGCCAGCACGTTGCCGCCGTTGGGACCCTGGAACGGGTTAAGGTGAGTAACCTCGCCAAGAATCTTTGTCAGGTTGCGCTCGGCATCTGGGTAGTCGTGAGCCCAAGGCAGGTCACGGCCGCCGAAGAACGCGCTCCCACCACTACGTAAGCTCATCTCGTAACTCAACCGGACGAATACAAATCGGCCATCGTACTCGGTATTCCCGGTCCTGGCATCGAGCAGTCCGCCGGCACCGACGGCAGCTCGGGCGACAAAGTTCGACGCCACAAGAACGATCACGGCGATGACGGCAACAACGACCAAACGTTGCGTCAGTGCCATTCGGCCACGACATCTTGCGTCATCGAGCACCGGATGTCGGTTGTCGTGCATCATCGATCCTGCGAATTCTGCGGCGCGCCTTTGGCGGTCTCAAGCTCACGGAGTTCGCGGCTCTTGAGTGCCAGCTCTATCATGAGCGTTTCGAGTTCCGCTTGGTACTGATCCGGGTCGGCGCCGCCCCGAATCCGTCTCAGATCATCTACCCTCGCCTCCAGCGCCTGCCGCTCTCGATACAGGGCCTGCAGCTCTGGATCATCCGGGAACGCCGTGTCGGCACGCCGCCCGATGCCACTCGTAAAGAACAGCGTGCGCGCTACCAGTCCATCTGCCGCTTCGCCCGACAACGGATCCGGCTCGTCGCTGCCTTGCCCATCACCATTGTCGTCAAGAAGCGCGTGCTCGGTCATGAGCAGACCTTCGGCCTCGTAGCTCTGGACGACACGAGCCCTCGCGTAGGTGAACGCCTCGAGCATCGAGACGCGTCGGTCTTTGTTCTGGTCGGCTTCCTCTTCGCCGGCGGAAAACGCATCGACAAAATAGCCCCCGAAGACCGCCGCGTTGCGCTCGCCCCCCGTCTTGGTCGCAGTCATGACCGTCCGACCGCCGCCGGAGAGCCATTCCACGAATGGGCCACTGGCACTCGCCGTGTTGACGAACGTCACCTGCTGCCCGTCGAGCTTATCGAGTAGACTCGCAAACTCTTCCGCGGACAGATCGCGCCGAGGCAGATTGATGCGAGCGGCATCGGTAAAGCTCCCGTGTCCGAAGAACACGATGACGACGTGGTCGCCAGATGACGCGCGGTCGGCGATTGACTGAATCGCCGCCTCGACGTTCTCACGTGTCGATCGGTCGGTGATCAAATCTGGGGCGAGATCAGGTTTCTCCCCAAGGTAAGTAATGCCTTCCGATGGCACCTCGTAGCGGGTGTGTGCGGCGTCGATAAGAGTTGTGGCCCATTGATGAAACTGCTGAGTGTACTCGGGATCGCCGCCAAGCCCGGTGATGACGAGCAGGTGGGTCTGCTGAGCCTCGGCCACTGTCGGCGAGATGACCACCAGTGCAGTTGCCAGCGTCGCCAGGAGCCACGGAGGAACGGTCGGCCTCATGCTAATCCTTTATAGCGTCGATAACCCCACTCGCCGAGTACGAGGCCGACAAGAAGGAGCAGTAGCGCTGGCATGTCCCACAGATCACGCTCCTCGACGACGGTGACCCCGCCGCCCACGTACTGGACGTCATCCGGCAGGGTCCCGACCGTATCAGGCGTGTAGAAACGACCACCGGTCTCGCCTGCCACCCGCTCGAGCAGCGACGCCCCCATCGTCGAATCGTAAAATTCGCTGTCGCTCGGAGCCACCTGCAGATGGACGGTATCCTCACCAAGCAGCTCGTTATCGGCGACCGCCTCGACACGAACTTCGTAAAATCCTACATCGGCGGCGGTAAACGTCGTGCGATACTCCCCATCCTTCTCCGCAGTCCACTCCATCGGCAGCTCTATCAGCTCCCCGGACGGATCAGTCACGACCGCGGTCACGGCGCTATTGTTCAACTCTTCGTAGTTCGCATCGCCGACTTCCGCGAGTACCGTGACGACCTGTTCCGGCTCAACTCGGTCCTGGGACACATTAGCCACAACCTGATCCGGAACACCGTCGACCAGCCACCGTACCAGCCGCCGCCAGAAGGTCTCGTGGGTCATGTCCTCCACGGGAACATCGGCGTGCATCTGCCACATCCACGAATCCTGGATAGGGAACGCCATCGACTTGCCGGCGCCGTAGCGTTGAAACGCTAATACCACCAGCCCCTCCGGCGTCCGGAGTAACGTTGTCGCGCCGGGTTTCGTGTCGGTGATCGGATTGACGATCGTCACCAGCGGTAGCGTCTCCCAGCGTTCGACCGACGCCATCTCGTTGTCAGCGATCAGGGTCGAGGGATGGGTCTCCCCGGCCCGGGTCGGCTCGACGCGGACCTCCTGAAAGAAGCTCTCCTCGCTATCACCATGGGTGGGATCAAGCACGACCGGTAGCACATCGGCCACCGGCGTCCCTGCGTAGCCACCTTCCGCAAACGACCGATGACTCCCGAGCATAAGGAGCCCCCCGCCGCGATGGTTCACGAAATCGGCGATCATCCGCAGTTGGTCGGGCGTGAAGTATCCCGCCTCGATGCTCCCCAAAATGAGTCCCCGGTATTTGAACAGCTCGGATCGCGTGCGAGGAAACCCCCGGACCAGCTCATCCGGACCATCGACGTTTCGTCTGAGGAACTTGTTTTCAGCTGTGCGCTGCAACAGCACGACTTGAAGGTTCTGGTCTTCCTCCACACCTCGAAGGAGATACTTCACTTCCCACCGTGGCTCACCCTCGAAGTACAGGAGCTTCTCGTTCCGATCTTCCACGACGATCAGAGTCTGACGGAGGTTGTTTTGGGTAACCATCTCGCCAGGAAGCGGAGAGACGCGGAAGCTGAACAACCGCGGGCCCTCGTCGTTAGCCGTGAAACGGAGCCGGACCGTCTGTGGGTTTCCTTCAGAACCGAGCTGAATATCCTCAGTGCCAACGATCCGGCCTTCGTCTTCGACCTGAACCGTCACCGTCTCGCCTTGATAGCCACGGTGGGTAACGACCAGCTCCACACCGAGTGAGGCGCCCTTGAGCACCCGCTGTGGTGTCTCTACACGACTCATCTGGATGTCTCGCTCGTACTCTTCACGACCAACACCCACAGTGAACACAGGAACCGCCGACGCTTGCAGCGGTAAGAGCGCTTCGGCAAGACCGCCCTCGGCGTTGTCGGCTCCATCAGTCACGACAACCAAACCGGAGAGCGGAACACCCGACAGCTCTTCGTGCGCGCGCTGGAGTGCCTGACCCAGATGTGTCCGCGTGCCCGAGTACGTCAACTCATTAACATCGCTCACGCGTTCCGTGCCGCTCGAAAAACTGAAAAACCGCAAGGCGAATCGGTCGGCCAGCGCCGTGAACAACTCACTGTCAGGGTCACCGAAACTCGTTTCCACAAAGGCGTGGCGCGGTGTCGCATCAGTGTCGGCGATTTGCATGCTGCGCGAGTCGTCGATCAACACTCCAAGGAAGTTCTCCTGGGGCACGACAGAAGAGAGAACCAGAACAGGGCGCAAGAGACAGAACACGAGCACGACGAGCACGGCGATCCGCACTGCGGTCAGGATCGTCCGGTCGAGTGGCTGGCTGTTGCCGCGAGCTTGAGCGTATGTCCGGAGGGTAACCAACGCTGAGATACCAGCAACGGCAACGGCGAGTAGGCCGAGCCAGGAGGCACGGAGCGCGAAGTCCCCCTGCTGAAAAATCAGTAGTCGATACTTAAAAAAGAATTCGAACAGCGATTCAAACACGATGGTTTAACCCACGACCCACAACCCAAGACCCCTTCTAGTGACTCATCGAATACACGATGAAGTTGACACCCATTTGAACGGCAAAGCTTGAAAACTGGAGCGGATACTCCGGGCGTTCGAACCACTCCCAGGCATCCCCAAGATCGGTGTTCCCGTTGATCACAACCATTAGACGGCCTTTGTCGTCGAAAATGCCTCGGGTAAATGCTTCGTATCCATCTCGCTCCCAGGTGCGACCACCATAGTAGTTTCCGATCGCCGGCACCTGGATGACTTCTTTAATTCTATAGACCGTATTGAAGATCGGATGATCAGACGGAATCTCGACGATCGAGTATTCCGGGAGGGTCCGCCGCATCTCCCGTGCAAGATCCTCGAAGGCCCAAGCCCCCCAGAAGTCATCCACGACCAGAAACCCCCCAGCCCGCAGGTAGCTTCCCAATCCCTCGACCTCTGCCGGTGTCAGCGACATCCCTTCGATCTCAAGCATGTACAGGAACGGAAAGCGCCGAAGGTTGGGGTCGTCCAGACGCACCGCGTTCTCACGTTCGGACGCGCTCATATCAACTAGCGTATTGACGGCCGCCATCAGTTGACGATCGGCTTTTGGAAAGTCGGTGGCCCAGGATCGGTTCCCCCTCCACGGCGACGAGTACACACCTCGCGTGAAGTAGAACTCGCTCGGACCTGCGGGTGGACGCCCTGAAGAACGGCGCTGATCGACGAGTCTGCGAAAGTCTTGTGGCGCCTCTCCGGCTGGACCGACACCGGGCGCCGCATGCAGAAAACCCAGGCCGACGCCCAGAAGCGTTACAACGACCAGAACTATCCGTCCTGTGCCTCGAGACCGCACGTGCTGCTCCAGTGAAGAAAGGCCCGTTCGGGTGGGGGCCAAGGTGGTAGCATCGCCCTTTCGGACGAGGAAGAACATCTGAGATACGCTCTTCTTCGGAGGGCCTCGACCCAATTCCCGGAACTCTCATCGCAGCATAGCACATGGACTAGGTCCGCAGAAGTGGACAGCCTAGGGAGTCACCGCGTGACGCCAACATGCGAAAACACTCTCAAAACCACACGTTTTGTTGGTACGATACCTGCATGTTCTAGAGCCGTGGGGAGTAGCGTGCCACGAGTCGTCTGTGTGTGCCTGGTCGTCCTAGCGATGCCGTGGCTGGTGTGGGCAGAGCCTGCCTCAGAGAAATCATCGCGTGCCGAAGCAGAAACCGAACGGGTCCAGCCGACTGAGCCCGACTTTCTCTTTGGCAAGCCTCGCGTAACGATCGGTCTCCGCGGTCTGTCAGTGAATCCGCTACCGGACAGCGCTGTTCTTTCGTTTGTCACGAAACAGTTGACCCTCGAAAAAAAAGACTTCCGTGCGCAGGGGTTCGCGTTCGATCTTGGCTTACCCGTCAGCTCGCGGTTGAATACAATCGCAGCGCTGGAGTACAACCGGGCCGGCGCCTCCTCGGAGGATCGCTCGTTCATCGAAGCTGACGGGTTCTCAATTCAACAGGACACCCACCTGACCCGGTTCAATCTGACGGGTAGCCTGGAGCTGGCCCTCATACCCCGCGGTCGATCCATCGGGCAGTTTGCCTGGATCGCGGCACCCGTCGTGCCCTACGTCGGTGCCGGCGGTGGTCTGCTCTGGTACCGCTTTGAGCAGACGGGTGACTTTGTCGATTCGCTGGACCCTGAGCTTCCCATTTTCTCGGACCAGCTGAGCTCGGAGGGATGGACCACGAACGCACAGGTCTTCGCCGGCGTTGATATCAAGATGACCCGTCGACTACTGTTGACCGCTGAGACTCGATATGTGTGGGCGAACGCGACAATGGGGATGGACTTTGTCGGCTTTGAACCGATCGATCTATCGGGACTCCGGATCGCCGTTGGCATCCGGCTCCTGTTCTGACGCACGCTAGCGTGATGAGTTCGAACAACTGGGTGGGCTGACGCGGAGAAGATCATGAAAATCTATTTCCTGACATGTGCGGCGGCGGTGCTTCTGAGCGGCGGATCGGCAGAAGCCGGACAGCGTGAAGGTATCGATTTTCGGTGGGCGCCTTGGCTTGGCTGTTGGCAACTCTGGGAGGAAGAACTCGATACGTTCGCTCCAGCCGACGATACCGGTCAACGGGCACTCATGGAGCGGACCTTGGTTTGTGTCGAACCCGCGGGATCAGGAATCACGATGACGGCGTCCGAGGGCAAGCGGCAACTGGTCGAACGGCGAATCGTCGCCGATGGAGCCCGGCACGGCGTCGTCGACGGCAATTGCCGGGGCTGGGAGAGAAGCGACTGGTCCCGCGACGGCCATCGGCTCTATACCACGGCCGAGCTCCAGTGCCCCGACCTGCCCACCCGACGTCTGAGCGGGCTCAGTCTGTTGGACTCCCCCTCAAGTTGGATTGACATCCAATTCGTCGATATGGGAGAACACCAACAACTCGAAGTACGGCGATACACTGCGGTGGCCACTCAACTGGAAGCCGGCAAGCCGGCTAACTCCGCGTTAGAGATCGGTCAATCTGAAATTCGCCAGGCCCGACGAGAGAGCGCCGAAGCGCCGAACCTCGCGGACATTATGGAAGCCAGCCGCCATACGACACCACGTGTGGTAGAGGCCTTACTCATGGAAACCGAGCCGAGGCTTCACCTTGACAGTCACGCGTTGGTCGGATTGGATGACGCCGGAATCGATCATGGTGTGATCGACCTCTTGGTCGCCCAGTCGTATCCCGAACAATTCGTGGTCGAGCGCCGGGACCGAGGTGGAGCCTGGTCATCCCGGTCAGGAAACGGCTTCAACGGATTCGGGCGGTTCTATGATCCCATCTGGTATTCGGACCTATATCCGTACTACATCACGCCAATGGGCTATCGGTACTGGGGCAGCAGCTACAACCCGTATTTCTATGGCGGCGCGGTGGCCAGCCCGTTCGTCATAATTTCCGAGCGAAGGGCCAGCCAGCTGAATGCTGCCGGAGCGGTCAATGGCCGGGGCTACACTCGCGTTCTTCCTCGCGCCACGGAGGATCGTCGCGCCGTCGGCCGCCGAGGAGCGCCATCCGACTCGGGCAGAGGAGGTTCAACGCGGACAGGTTCATCAGGCAGATCGGGTGGCAACACCGCGTCACCCCGTGGTTATTCAGGTGGCCGATCAGGGACAGGTCGAAGGGCGGTACCCAGACAATAATAAAGAAGGACTATCGGAAGAAGACCGCACGACGGCCGACCGAGAGTCCCTCACGGCCCCGATCCTAGACCCCGTGGGCACTCTCGGCCGAGAACCCCTTAGCTTCATCACTCTACAAACCGGACTTCGAATATCTTGGGCCAGTCCTTCCCTGTGATGAAAAAGGTCTCAGCTTCCGGGTCGTACGCAATCCCGTTCAGCACATCAACGCCGCGGGCTTCGTCATTTGTGAGCAGGCCAGAGGCGTCGATTTGGTGCGTGACGCGTCCAGTCTTCGGGTCGATCACGACTAGGTGCTCTTCCTGATACACGTTCGCGTAGACAACGTCGCCCACGCATTCAAGCTCATTCAACTGCGTCAACGGACGCCCTCGGAGTGTCACACGTATCGAGCCGCGTGGTTCGAACGTCGTCGGATCCCGAAACGTCAGCATGTCCGACCCGTCGCTCATGATCAGACGACGACGGTCGGTGTCGTGGCACAATCCCCACCCCTCGCCACGGTATCTGAACATTCTGACCTCTTCGAAGCTATCAGCGTCGTACACATAAGCACGCTCGGCTTTCCATGTCAGCATGATCAGATGATCGCCAATCGCGGCCAGCCCCTCACCGAAGAACGCCGGCGATGTGTAGACCTGCTGGTTCACGATACCGGTCTTGGGGTCTATTCGGCTCAACCTGGAGTCGCCGTATTGACCGGTACTTTCGTACAACCACCCGTCCCGCCAGAGAAGGCCTTGCGTATACGCCGTCGTGTCGTGGGGAAGCTCGCGATTAACCTCGACGCGGAGCGACTGGACGGTCAGCGGCTCGGTCTGAGGGAGACCAGTCCCGTTGGGGTCCGTCGAAACCAAGGCCCACGTGCCTCCGGCGAGGGCGATAGTGACGGCCGTCACGACGATCCATCCAGTATTACCGGACGGCCAATGTCGGGCGGCTGCCGGGTGACGTTTCGTCTTACGTTGGCTGGTCACGGCGCGGCGTCGACGGATGTTCGCTCGTCGGCCATGTTACACGACGTCCGAACACTTCGGCGACCGTCTTCGCATCGAATCGGTCGTCGAGAAACTCCAGCTGTTCGGAACGAACCTGACCTGGGTGGGAAACGCCGCACGTACGCGCCAGACAGAGCAAATCTTTCCGCATGGCCACTATGTAGTTGGCGACACGCACCGACTTTAAGTTAGGGTCCAAACCGCCGGCCAGCCATCTGTTTTGCGTCGCCACGCCGGTCGGATAGTGGTTGGTATGGCACCGCTGAGCCTGGATACAGTCGCTGGCGATCATCGCCTCACGAGCCACATTGATCATGTCGCAGCCCATCGTAAACGCGAGCAGCGCGTCCTGGGGAAATCCAAGTTTTCCAGAGCCGACGAAGACGACCTTCTCCGGTGTTTTGGAGACAATGCGCGAGGGCGGCACCCTTGTTGAGCGCTTGAACGGCCTGGGCGCTCAGGGAGCGAAGCTCATCCCAGAGATGTTGACGATTGACAACGGCTGAAACGCCTTCTTATTGTCACGACTCCCGCCTAGCACCTTCGGACACGAAACGACGTAACTTGGGTCGCAGTCAGGCTCACCGAGCCGCGGAGAGTTTAGTGGGAAGGCCTGATGCTTGATCACCAGATAGTTTGGGCTCAACTCCATCTCGTTGTCGGAACCGAATCCAAAGTAGTTGTTGTCGTGTTTCGATGACGCGTAGATCTATCGGCGCTGGTTCCGGCTGAACGGGCGCTCTTCGTTGTTCTTGGTGTCGATGTGTTGACGAAGCTCGGGGACAACCGGCGGACAGCTCAGAATCCTACAAACTACGGATCCTCTTCTCGCAAGTGTCTCATAATCCAGGCAGAGACGTCGGACCACGGACCGACCCACGCTGGAAGACTCAGACTCGAATCAACATCGGCACGGGGGCCTGACCCGTGGCCCTGGTGTCACGTCGGCGCAGGTCGCCATCTGACGCTTGTAGACATTGAGCGCGTTGTCGAGCCCACCACACTAGTTGACGCAGTCGAGCAGATCCAGTGCCCGACGCACGGCCACCTGTGCTCGGCGACGTCGGTGATTCAGCGCGTCATGCTTGGTCTCGGCTGAGAGAGGCTTCCCTGGCGGAACGATGAGGCCTACATTTCCTGAGAAATGATGAGCCCGCGCCAACCGCGGGACAGACACCAATGACGTCTGGTCGGTCGCCGGTAGGTCGACCCTCAATATCTTTCGCTGTTGCATGACAGCGTGGTGACAGCGCAAACACAACTTTTCTGGCGCATGTCCGTGCTGTGGCACCAACCTCAAATGTGCGCGGTGGCGCCAGCACACGACGCACAGCGAAACTGCGTGTAATGCTCGATACTCGGTCCCGACCTTGGAAGTAAAATCGGCGCTAAACTTGTCGGAGTCAAGGTCCAACTGACGGACTCTGGCCTGCTGATATCGACCCATTCTGGCCTCCTTGTCTCCGTCACTCTAGACGGGGGGTGTGACAGGGTAGGTCACGGTCCCTTTATTATTGAGACGAGGACAGATTACATAAAGGTTCCTGAAATGGCTCGAAATGGCGAAATAATCCGGCAATGGAGACTTTTGCGTGAGATCGAAGCCTCGAGCGGCGTAACAATTCGCCACATGGCCGAAATCTCCGGCGTGACGACCCGCACGATTCGACGTGACCTTGACGCGCTGCAAGACGCCGGCTTTGCACTGTATGACGAGTCGTACGACGGTCAGAAGCGGTGGAAGCTCCGCACGCGCCCGTTCAAAGGGCTAGATAATACCGGCTTCACACTCGGTGAGCTATCCGCCTTGTATTTCAGTCGGACGGTTGTGGAGTGTCTCGCTGGCACACCGTTCCAGGATGACCTGGCGCATGCGTTTACCAAGCTCGAAGGAGCACTCGGACCGCGGATGCGAGCTTTCCTCGACCGCCTGCCGACGGCGATCGAAGCGAAACCGGCTCCGACAGCGCGTCGGTTCGTCGCCCGGCAGCGCCAGACCATCGGGCGACTGCTCGACGCCATCCTTCACCAGCAGCGGCTCTCGATGCAATATCACTCGTTCTCGAGCGGACGCGAGAAGAACTATCGAATCGATCCCTATCGTTTGGTCTATGCGCAGGGTGGACTGTATCTCTTCGCCTATGTCCCGGCGTACGAGCAGATGCGGACATTCGCGGTTGACCGAATCCGACGGATCACGGCGCTCGACCAAGTGTTTGAAGTGGTCGAAGATCTCGGCGAAAGCGTGTTTCCAAACTCACTCGGCATCTACGAAGGCCCGCCAGAACGGGTCGAGGTCACCTTCACGAGCCACGCAGCCCCCTACATCCAGGAACGCGTGTGGCATCCATCCCAGACCATGAAACTTCAGGAGAATGGATCAGTTGTGCTGGTCTTGAACGTGTGCACAGATGCCGCACTTCGAAGCTGGATTCTAAGCTTCGGTCCGGCAGCCCACGTCTCTTCGCCGGCTCATCTGGCGGCGACGATTGCCGACGCGTTGTCGGCAGCAAGGGCGCACTACGACGCCGTCCCCGACCAGTTGGAAGCCATCGGACACGGATGACTCATTCCAGCACCAGCCGCGGCGTCAGGATCTGGGCAACGCTGACCGCCGCCACCGTCACGTCTCTCGCAACCTGGGTCCTGACTCGACCCTCTCCAGTAGTGCCACCGCCCATGCAGGCCATGAGTATCCTTTTGCCCGCCGATCACAACATCGTTGAAGCTGCGCTCTCTCCCGATGGCACGAGACTAGTCTACACAGCGATCGCCAACGGTCGGGTACAACTGTTTCTCCGCTCGTTTGACACGTTCAGGGTTGAGCCGCTTCCAGGGACAGAGAACGCAACACAACCGTTCTTTGCACCCGACGGAGATCGCGTTGGATTCTTTTCATCTGGATTTCTTCGATGGGTAGCCTTCGACGGGAGCGATCCCGTGGACGTCACACCCGTCTCAGGAGAGACTGCCGGGGCGGCCTGGGGGCCTCGTGGGCAGATCGTCTTCGCTCCCCTGGGGGGTCGGGGCCTGCTCAGGGTATCTGCGGATCTGGGCCACAACGAGGCGGATCCCGGTGTCACGCCGATCACAGAGCTCGATGAGGAGGCCGGCGAGGTCTCGCACGGTTGGCCGGTTTTGCTGCCGGACGAAGCATCGATCGTTTTCACGGTCGGACGTGAAGATCTCGATCCCCGACTGGCTTGGATGGCGTTGGAGTTAGAGGAACGTGAGCTTCTCGCACCCGCCGATGGCTCGGCGTACTATCTCGACTCTGGCCATCTTGTCTACGCTCGGCGCGGTGAAATCTTCGCGTTGCCGATCGACTCATCTGAGCAGGAGGTAACCGGCCCGGCCCGACTCGTCACCAGCGGCGTGGCGAGCAGCGCCGTCGGATACGAGCGACTGGGGCATTCTAGTCTGGTCGCGGCACGCACCGGGCGTCTCGTTTACGCGTCGGAGTCGGCTTCGCCGACCGACAACCTACTGACGTGGGTAGACCGGCAGGGAACGACGACCGACATCGACGGTGTGGCGGCACCCCACCAGGCGCCGCGCCTCTCTCCCGACGGGTCACAGATCGCGATGACCATCCAGGGAAACATGTTCAGCCGTGACCTCTGGACCTACGACTTGGAAACGGGCAAGCGGCGACGACTCACCCAGGAAGCCGGCCAAAACCACTCGCCGCTGTGGTCTGAGGACGGCCGATGGGTCACGTTCGCATCAAACCGGGACGGTCCTCAGCGAATCTACCGGGTAACTGTCGGGGCCCGGAACACGATCGAGACACTCCTGTTCGGTGACGGGCGCACACCAGGTTCGTGGTCGCCAGCCGACCGAGACCTCTTCTTTCACGAGCGACAGCAGGATCGCGGACGCGACATCTGGATCTGGACGCGCCAGAGCGGTGAAGGCCGGATCCTGCTTGGAACGAACGCGAATGAGCGGACTCCCGCCATCTCACCGAACGGCCGATGGTTGGCGTACGTGTCGGACGCTAAGGATGGGGACCAAGTGTATCTACGGCCACACCCAGGTGAAACAAGCACTCGGGTGTCGCCCGCGGGCGGCGTGGAGCCGGTCTGGTCACGGGATGGCTCAGAGCTCTTCTTTCGAAGCGGACCTGGCCTCTTTTCGGTGGCGGTCGACCCAAAAACAGGAGAGTCCTCGTCGTCACGTCGCCAGTTTTCCGGGGTGTTTGTCACCGACCCTGGTGGGAATGTTCCGGCCTATGACGTCAGTATCGACGGCACTCGGTTTCTCATGCTCCGGCCGGATACACGTGCACGCTCTCTCTTCGTTGTCGATCACTGGCAGTCGAGTGTCTTCACCGGCGACCAACCGTCGGAGACGGAACCGTGAGCCAGCAGTCTCGTATTCCTACTATGAGGAAGGTACTCGAAGCAATATGAAGGGCTATAAAACGATGGCCGCATTGTCCCTTGTTGTAAGCCGGGTCGCAAATACTGGGGACATCCTCTACCCTGAAGGTGGCAGCACCCGGGCACCGGTGGTATTTACCGGACCCACATAGCGATCGCTCTCAAGACCAGACTGCCGAAAGGCTCCCTGCATCGCGTTGGCCACGTCGGCCGCCAGGTCATCATCATTGGCAAACGCGAATACCGACGGGCCCGACCCAGAAATCGAGCATCCCAGCGCGCCAACATTCACAGCCGCGTCTTTGACAGCTGCGAACCCAGGAACCAGCGGGGCTCGAATCGGCTCTGCCAGCGCGTCGTTAATGCTGCGCCCGAGCAACTCCAGGTCACCGGAGTGCAGCGCGCAGACGAGGGCAGCGAGGTTGCCCAGGTTGGTGACGACCTGAGCGATCTCGAAGCGGCGTTCGGCAACAAGTTGTCTGGCCTGCGCAGTCTGAACCTGGATATGGGGGTAAATTACGACGATCCGCAGCGCGGACGGCACCGGCAGAGATACGAGATCCAGCGGGGCGTAACTTCGGATCAGAACAATTCCGCCGAGCAGACTCGGCGCTACGTTGTCGGCATGTGTGGTTCCAGATGCCGCCTTCTCTCCCTCCAGTGCGCACTCGACCAGCGCCTGTCGAGACAGACCCCCACTGCACAGCTCGTTGACGGCCACCGCAGCCGCCACGCTGCTTGCCGCCGAACTCCCCAACCCACTCGCCAGCGGCATGCTTTTTCGCACCCACAACCGAACCCCTATCGGTTCAGCTATACCGATTCGATGGAGCACTGCGCTCGCGGCGACCCCGGCGGTGTTCCGTGTCGGGTCGGTACTCAGGGAGGGCGCGCCCGTCACTTCGACGATCTGGACACCCTCGGTTTCGGCGTGCTCGGCCTCAACGACATCGCCGGGCTCCTCGAGAGCCAAGCCAAGGACGTCGAATCCTGGGCCAAGATTGGACGCAGACGCGGGCGCGAAGACTCGGAGACGGTCACTCATCCGTGGGGCGCTCTACCAAACAATCGTGCCCATCCATGACGCCGATTCGGCTGCAGCGCGCTGACCACGAAATGCTTAGTCTACAGCGGCCCACTCGATGGGAGCGTGCTCTTAGGGCGACTCCTCATTGACCAACCCCTCTAGTACGGCGATCTCAAAAGGCTGACCATGGATCGGCAGGACTTGCTCAACGCGCCACTCGCGTTCCTCGATCGTTTGGAGGAGATCCTCCGCGAACGGTGCCTCTTCAGAATTGGGTGTATACAGGTCAGCCTCAATTAGTATCCTCTCGCGCGGAAGATACCCAACCAACATCGCGTCGGTGTGATCATTGGGACGAACTCGAGCGATCTCCATCGTCCGGAGACCCTCTCCTAATTCATAGACATCGTTGCCGACCAACTCCAGGGTAAGCTCCTGAGGATTGTTTGCTAACGCGTCCGGCATGCGCGTGTGGGATCGTTGCGCAAGGTCCTCGTAAAAATCCGCGTTGGTCTGGTGGGTGATGACTGTTAGGCCTTCGCTGACCGCGGCTCGAATGCCACCCGAATGGTCAAAGTGATGGTGGGTACTGACAACATACTGCAGCGGCTTATCGGGTTGCAGCTCACGCGCCTGCGCGATCACAGCGAGTGCACGTGCGTCGTTCTGCGGGGCCTCGACCAACGCTAGAAAGTCATCGAACTCAACGAGCACACTATGGTGAGACTGGCCGGCTAACAACCAAATCCCGTCACCGATCTCCTCGACTTGCACGTTAGCTTGGAATTCTGGAACTGGCGCGGACCCCGCCTCCCCAGGTGCACTCAAGTCATCCAGCTCCCGGTCGGTTGCAGTCTCGACCCGAAGCTCCCAAGTCGGGAAATCATCAATTGAGACATCAATCCCGCGGGGCAGAGTAAGACGTGCGCCAAATCCTCCAAATCCACCGCCTTCAAAATAATCCTCAAAGCGAGTAGCCCTCGTCACATCCCCGAGAATCGGGTCATACCCCATGGTGACGATACTAGTCGGGAACTTGGTGGTTGAGTCGACATACATCATGTAGGTCTGCCCAGTCGGCGCCGTGATGTCAACGACGTCCTGCCCGTTTTCCTGCCTGAGGTTACCCACCATGGTCCCTTCCGTGAGCGCAAGCCTTACGAGCGCGGCTGGGTGGTCATATTGGTCGACTAGACGTTCCGCTGCCACCCGAGCCGTGGCACGACTGACAGCGCCGTCTTCTGTGATGTTGTACGCGATGTCGCCGTCGGTTCCAAACGTCTGCTCTTGTGAAAAGACCGGGTTCCCGGTTGGGTAGCGAGACGACCGAGTCTGAACCACTCGCCAGCGCTCGTTCACGAGGTCGACCTCGCGAGCGTACGACTCAATTTCATAATATGGCAGGTCATCAGACGGACGGTTGTTTTGACCCAGACGATACTGTCGCCCATCGCCCTCGATTACAAGGCTCTCTAGCCGAGTGATGGCCCTTTCGCCGCCCATCGCTTCGGCACTATCAATGATTAACTGCATCTCAGGCGGCGGGGGTGCACATCCATACACAACAGCAACCAAGCAAGTGAGCAAGGTTAACGATTTTCGCGTCATGGTTCTGTACTCCTTTCCTCCCGAGAAATCCTCAAAGTGCCACCCCACATCCGTACAACACCAAGGTCAAACTCAATGACCGACGACCGACGAGAAAAGTACCAGACAAATGGCTACGCCACACACCTGGTCACCAGGCGACACCCTCATCATCTACGGTCCCTGGTCGATTCTCACTTGTACCGTGGCATTCTGGCTCACCGGGGAGAGTCGTGCAACCCTTTATCATGTTTTTCTTTTCTTGCGTCTGTCCTTTCACTCCGTGTGCGAGAATAATAAACGTTTGTCCCAGAAAAGGGAGGTCCATATGCGCATCCTACGCCTCATCCTTCTGACCATGCTCGCGGGTGGGTCGGGGTGCAGCACCGAAGACTCCGTGAGTTCGCTCTCGCTCCCGCTAAACATGCCATCGATCGTCGCCAGGTCGATCGAGTTTCATGGGGGAAGCCTGTATGAAGGGTCGACCATCACGATGACAATCACCTCACTGTCCGGGAGCTTCCAATTAGAAGTGACCCGTCAAGGCGGTCAGTTCGACCACGCCGTCATTGGCGCGACCCGGGAAGGTGTCGAACGACGAGTCCGGGTCACCAACGCCGCCGTTCAGGAGTGGCGAGGCGGCGAGGAAGTGGAGCTCGACGAGCAGGGAGCGACCCGCGCGCGTGCGTTTGTGGATGCCCGCGTGTTCTTTCCGCTTCTGCCCTACACCCTCAACGGCGGCGACGTGAACTACGAAGATCTTGGCATCGAAACCTGGGAGGGTCGGGATCTCCACAAGGTCCGAGTGTCATTCACACCAGGGACCAGCAACGATGCCGACGACGCCTACATGTTTTGGTTCGACCCCGAGACCGGGCAAATGGAGCAATTCGGCTACGACTTTGACGGCGGGTTACGGTTTCGGAAGGGAATCGAGTTCCAGCAAGTGGGCGGCGTGATTTTTTCGACGCAGGAGAACTACGCGATAGACGGAGGCCGTGTCCCGGTCGGCATGCTGTCACCCAGTTATGTGGCGGAGAACATGAGCCTCCTCTCCACAGTGGTGATTTCGGACGTGATGGTGGAGCCACTGTAAAGGGGGTTCCGCCTCCCTTCTTGCCGTCTATTCGAAAATCCCGAGTTGCAGTTTCGCCGCATCGGTCATGCGGTCTTTATCCCAGGGCGGATCCCATACGAGGTCGACCCTCGCATCGGACACACCCTCGATCGACTTCACTTTGCCCTGCACCTCAGCCGGAAGGGTCACGGCGGCTGGACACCCCGGTGCGGTAAGCGTCATCTTGATCACCGCCAGCCCATTCGCATCGACCAGAATGTCGTAGATCAGACCGAGCTCGTAGACATTAACCGGGATTTCTGGGTCGAAGACGGTGACGAGCTGGTCGACGATTTCTGGCTTCAGCTTGAGTGTCTTGACCGGATCCACGTCGACATCCTCCACCGCCGGCTGGGCCGGTGGTGGATTAAAGGCGCTGGTGTCGAGCGTGGGTGCCGTGACGGTCGGCGGGACCGGAACCACCGGCGTCGGTTGCGCCTCTGACGGTGTGAGTTCGGCTTCGCTCTTGGGGGGCGGCGCTTCGTTTAGCTTGAAGGTATTCATGATGAGTTACTCGGTACTGACAGGCTCGTGCACGTCGTTAAACGCCGCGCGCAACGTATGCCAGGCCAGGCTGGCGCACTTCACGCGTGTCGGATAGTCCCGGACTCCGGCCAACACGGCCAGCTTTCCAAGCGACCCAATATCGACCTGCGTCTCCGACCCAGTCACCATGCGATGGAACTGCTCGAACAGTTGTTGCGCTTCGCCTAGCGTCTTGCCCTTGACCGCATCGGTCATCAGCGAGGCGGACGCCTTCGAAATGGCACACCCTGACCCCAGGAAACTGACGTCGGTGATCACGTCACCGTCGACGTTCACATACACCGCCAGCCTGTCGCCACACAACGGATTGTATCCGTCGGCGTGTCGGTGGGCTTCCTCCAGCTCTCCGAAGTTCCGGGGACGCTTGTTATGGTCGAGGATCACCTCTTGATACAGATCTCTCAGATCGCTCATAAGGGAAAGGTCTCTCGCACCCGGTGCAGCGCGTACACTAATTGGTCGATCTCCTGACGCGTGTTGTACATCGCCACCGAAGCCCGGGCGGTCGCAGGCACACCAAACCGATCCATGACCGGCTGCGTGCAGTGGTGACCGGTCCGAATCGACACACCCTCAATGTCCACAATGCTACCGATGTCATGAGGGTGGGCGCCCTTAAGAACAAACGCCAAGATGCTGGCCTTATTGGAAGCCGTCCCGATCAAGCGGAGCCCCGGGATCTTCAATAGTTCGGCCGTGCCGTATTCCAGGAGATCCTTTTCGTGACGGGCAATCTTATCGAAGCCGATCCCGGTGACGTAGTCGACCGCCGCACCCAATCCCACTGCCCCGGCGATGTGCGGTGTCCCGGCTTCGAATTTGTTCGGGAGGTCGGCGTAGGTCGTCTTCTCGAATGTGACCGACCGAATCATGTCCCCGCCACCCATCCAGGGAGGCATCGACTCAAGCAGTGCCTCGCGCCCATAAAGCACACCGATACCGGTCGGCCCATATAACTTGTGTCCGGTGAATACATAGAAGTCACAGTCTAGCGCCTGCACATCGACCGGCATGTGATAGGCCGCCTGTGAGCCGTCGACCAGCACAGGGACGTCTCGCTCATGCGCCAAAGCGACGATCTTGGACACCGGATTGATCGTGCCGAGTGAGTTCGAGAGATGAACAACCGCCACGATCTTGGTCTTGGAGGTTAACTTCCGCTCGAATTCGTCCATCCGAAGCTCGCCCCGATCATCGATTGGGGCGACGCGGAGGCGCGCGTGAGTCTGCTCGCAGAGGAACTGCCAGGGCACGATGTTCGAGTGGTGCTCCATATGTGTGATCAAAATTTCGTCGCCCGGGCCGATATTCTGTCGACCAAAGCTCTGCGCCACGAGATTGATACTCTCGGTGGAGCTCCGCGTAAAGATCACTTCTCGGCTGGCTCGCGCATTGATAAAGCGCTGGACCTTCGTCCTGGCTCCGTCGTAGGCCGCGGTGGCCTCCTCGCTCAGGAGATATACGCCGCGATGGATGTTGGCATTCCCATGGGTATAGTACCGAGCCAGCGCATCGAGGACGTGACGGGGCTTCTGTGTCGTCGCCGCGCTGTCGAGATACACCAGAGGTTTGCCGTGTACGGTACGGTGGAGGATCGGAAACTCCTCTCGGACTCGCTCGACATCGAGCACAGACGGTAACGTCTGGACTGGACTGGCCATGGGTTAGGCGGTCGCGAAGGAAGCGTGCCTAGACGCTGGGAGCTGCTGGAGCAGGACTGCGTCAAGCTGCTCTCGAATCGGTGTAATCGCGATTCGGTCCACGACATCGCTGGCGAACGCGTGAATCAACACGTCCCGGGCTTGCTCCAGATCCAGACCGCGCGACCGCAGGTAGAAGAGCGCATCGGAGTCGAGCTGACCAATGGTCGCGCCGTGCGTGCACTTCACATCGTCGGCAAAAATCTCGAGCTCTGGCTTAGTATTGATCTGAGCCTCTTCCGAGAGGAGTAGAGCCTTGTTCGTCTGCTTAGCATCAGTTTTCTGCGCATCTCTGGCTACGATGATCTTGCCGTTGAAGACGGCACGCGACTGGTTGTCCAGAATCCCCTTGTAGAGCTCGTGGCTGTCACAGTGGGGTTTTGCGTGAAGGATCGTTGTGTGGTTGTCGACGAGCCGGGTGCCATCGACCAGATACAACCCGTTCAGTGTGCACTCCCCTCCCTCTCCCCGTAGCTCGGCCATCACCTCGTTGCGCACGATCGCACCGCCGAGCGTGATCGCGTTCGAGGAGAAGGTGGCGCTGCGCCCGAGCGACAGATGCATGCTGGCAATGTGAAAGGCTTCGACGCTCTCACGGAGTAACTTGTAGTGGTCGACCACGGCACCGTCGCCGACGAACACCTCGGTCACGGCGTTCGTGAGATAGGCAGCGTCAGAAACTCCAGTGTAGCTCTCGACCAACCGCACTTGGCTGTTCGTCCCAGCCACTACCAGGGTACGGGGATGACTCATCACGTCATTGCCACCGGTGCTGACGAAGAGCAGGTGGACCGGCGTTTCAAGAACGGTGTCATCCGGAATCCTCACCACCAGCCCGTCTTGAAGGAGACCCGTATTGAGCGCCGTGAACGACGCCGCGGGGTCGTCAAAGCGCGCGAGTTGCGCCAGGTACTGAGCCACGACCTTCGGTTTTGTGACCAGCAGATCAGCCATGCTCCCGAGCTCGACGCCCACCGGTAACTCGCCGACACGTGAAAGATGGGGTGAATATCGCCCATCGACACAGACGACCTGTGGCCCTTCGACGCCGTTCAGCTCGAACGCGGAGATTACGGACGGTTCGAGATCCGTGGGCGCCGGAATCGCGAACTGCCGCTGTGTCACGGGAGAGACGTTGGTGAAACGCCACGACTCAAGCCGAGTCGTTGGGAATCCAACCTCGCTAAATCGAGCAAACCCACGAGCGCGAAGCGCCCTAAAGGCGTCGACTCCAGGGTTCTGCTGCAGCTGATCAAACGTGGCGCGGTAGGTGCCCTGGCGTGCGGCAAGTTGCGTTGTCATCGCCGGTGTCTTCCGGGACGCGCTAGGCGCCGACCTGAGCTTGGATGTCGCTACCGATCCACTTATACCCCTTCTCCTCGAGCTCCAGGGCTAGCTCCTTGTCTCCGGACTTGACGATTCGCCCGTCAAACAGCACGTGCACAAAGTCCGGAACGATGTAGTTCAGCAAGCGCTGGTAGTGCGTGACGATGATCGTCGAACAGTCGGGAGACCGCAGCGTATTCACACCCTTCGAGACGACCTTGAGCGCATCGATATCCAGGCCAGAATCGGTTTCATCCATGATGGCCAGCTTCGGCTCAAGCACCACCATCTGGAAGATCTCGTTCCGCTTCTTCTCGCCACCAGAGAACCCATCGTTCACTGGCCGATTGAGCAACCCGGTGTCGATGTCCAGCACCTTCATCCGTTCTTTGACGAGCGTCATAAAGTCCATTGCGTCGAGCTCGCTTTCACCACGATGCTTCCGGATTTCGTTTAGCGCCGCCTTGAGCAGGTAAGCATTGTTGACCCCGGGGATCTCGACCGGATACTGAAAGGCGAGAAACACACCGTCGCGTGCTCGGTCTTCAGGATCCATCTCGAGCAGATTCTTTCCCTCATACGTCACCGTGCCATCAGTGACCTCGTAGTCCTCGCGTCCCGCCAGTACGTTGGCGAGGGTGCTCTTCCCGGACCCATTCGGTCCCATAATTGCGTGAACTTCACCCGTCTTGACGGTGAGGTCGACACCTTTGAGGATCTCACGGTCACCGATCCGCGCGTGAAGGTTTTTGACTGTAAGCATCCGTGTCCTATCTCCTGCCGGCTTCGGTTATCCAACTGACCCCTCAAGGCTCACGCCGAGCAGCTTCTGTGCCTCGACCGCGAACTCCATCGGGAGCTCCCGAAACACCTCCTTACAGAAGCCGTTGACGATCATGTTCACGGCGTCCTCAGTCGACAGTCCCCGTTGACGACAGTAGAAGATTTGGTCTTCACCGATCTTTGTGGTCGAGGCTTCGTGTTCGACCTGTGACGAGGTGTTCCGAACTTCGAGATACGGAAAGGTGTGCGCGCCACACTGGTCGCCGATCAGCAACGAGTCGCACTGCGAGAAATTCCTTGCGTTCTTGGCGTTCTTCCCGATCCGAACCAAACCCCGATACGTATTCTGCCCATGCCCCGCCGAAATTCCCTTGGAGACGATCGTGCTCGTCGTGTTCTTGCCAAGATGAATCATCTTCGTGCCGGTATCGGCCTGCTGATAGTTGTTCGTGACGGCAACCGAGTAGAACTCCCCGACCGAATGGTCACCCTGTAGAATGCAGCTCGGGTATTTCCACGTGATTGCCGATCCGGTCTCCACCTGTGTCCAGGTGACCTTGGCGTTGTGCATCGCCTTCCCGCGCTTGGTCACGAAGTTGTAGATTCCGCCCTGACCGTTTTTGTCGCCCGGGTACCAGTTCTGGACGGTTGAGTACTTGATCGTCGCCGAGTCCAACGCGACCAGCTCGACGACGGCTGCGTGCAGTTGGTTCTCATCCCGCTGGGGCGCCGTACAACCCTCGAGATAACTCACGCTCGCCCCCTCGTCCGCAACGAGGAGCGTCCGCTCGAACTGGCCGGTATTCGCCGCGTTGATTCGGAAGTAGGTCGACAGCTCCATCGGGCATCGCACCCCTTTCGGGATGTACGCGAATGATCCATCACTGAACACGGCGGAGTTCAGCGCCGCGTAGAAGTTATCGGAGGATGGGACAACCGACCCCAGATACTTGCGAACGAGTTCCGGGTGCTCCTGCACCGCCTCCGAGAACGAGCTGAAGATAATACCGAGCTCAGCAAGCTTGTCCTTGAACGTCGTTCCGACCGACACACTGTCGAATACCGCGTCCACAGCAACCCCGGAAAGCCTCTTTTGCTCTTCGAGCGAAATACCGAGCTTGTCGAAGGTAGCCCTCACTTCTGGGTCAACGTCGTCCAGGCTGTCAAGCTGCGGTTTCTTCTTCGGAGCAGAGTAGTAAATGATGCTCTGGTAGTCGACTGGATTAACCTTGACGTTGTGCCATTCCGGCTCGGCCATCTCAACCCAGAGCCGATAGGCCTTCAAGCGCCATTCAAGGAGCCATTCAGGCTCATTCTTCTTCTCCGAAATGAGGCGGACCACGTCCTCGCTCAGCCCTGGGGGGATCCGATCCTCTTCGACGTCAGTAACAAAACCGTACTTGTAGTCCTGGGTCGCGAGTTCTTCTATAGCTTCTTGCGATGTTGGCATCGTCTGGTCACTTCTAGAACGTAGGAAGGCGAAGGGAAAACCGTAAAAGCCGACCCATTTAGTCCTATATCTGAACTGACATACTAACGTATTTTTTCGCGGGGAGCATTCCCGAGGGTTCCTGGCTCGAGAGTCTGCATGTAGTGAGAGATGAGTATGAGCTAAAGCCAACGGGCTGGAAGCACCAACCTTTAGCAAGCCCTGGCTGTACGCGTGCGTCGAAGTTAAGGTCGACCAAGTGTCCAGAGCTGGTCACACTCGGACATCAGTCCCTTGCCCAGCTGACGACGGTCCCAACCACGAAAACCGCAACCGTCCCAATAAGATTAAGCCAGAGAAAAGAGATAGAGGTCATTCGAGCCACGGCCGCTACGGTTAGCATTCCACCGATCAGGCCCCAAAACGCCCCGGCCGCGGTCGCTCGAGGCACGCCGACGGCAAGGACAAAGACTCCGAGGAGAGAACCGTAAAAGAACGAGCCGAAACGGTTGACGACTTCGATAAGCGACCCGAGGTTCGCGGCGTACAAAGCCGTGATTGACGCAAAACCACCCCAAACGCCAGTGGCGACCTTTGACACCCAGAGATAGTGCTCGTCTGTCGCTGACTTTCGGTAGTGCCGCCGGTAGAAGTCGATCACGGTCGCGGTCGACAGTGAATTCAACTCAGCCGCGATGCTCGACATAGCGGCGGCAAAGATCGCGGCGATTATAAGCCCTACCAGGCCAATAGGCAGCTGTGTCGTCACGAACGTAGGAAAGACATAGTTGACGTCCGTGTAAGCGTCATCTCCAGTCACATTCCTGACAAGACGGACTGCCCTTTCTCGAAGATCGACCACCTGGCGGTCGCGGTCGAGAAATGTGTGCACTGCCGACGCCTCCAGAGCCGTATCGCCCCGCTGCCGGGCTTGGACCACGTTATCCGCCGCCTGACGCCGCATACCATACGCCACGGTAAAGTCGTCATTGAGCCCTGAGTACTCTGCGGCGCGCCCGCTGGCTTGAACCTCGGCCTCGTACCCCGGGTTAAAAAGCATCGGTGGCTGGTTGAATAGGTAGAAGACAAACATCAGCACGCCAGTCAGCAAGATCAGTATCTGCAGGGGGATCTTGGCAAAGGCACTCATCATCAGCGAATAGCGACCGGCATCGACCGAACTAGCGGTGAGATAACGCTGGACCTGGCTCTGGTCACAGCCGAAGTAGCCCAGCATCAGGAACAACCCGCCAACCAGGCCCGACCAGAAGGTGTAGGTCTCGTTTAGGTCAAACGAAAAATCGATGGTCTGAAGACGGCCGGTTGTCCCGGCTACATGGAACGCAGCGTCAATCCCAACATCGTCGGGTAAACCGGCGATCAGTGCCGCTACCGCGGCGGACACCCCCACCATGATCACAACCATCTGCTTCACATCGGCCCATGTAACGGCTTGCACACCGCCAAACATCGTGTACGCCGTCGTCGGAATCCCGATTGCCAAAATCGTGAGAGGCAGGCTCCATTCGAGAACGATCGACAGAATCACCGCCGGTGCCGCAATGATGACACCCGCGCTCAGGCCTCGCGAAATCAGAAAGAGCACGCTCGCCAATGCTCGGGTCCTGGCGTCGAAACGCTTCTCAAGATACTCGTACGCAGTGAACACGCGCGCACGGTGAAAAAAGGGGACGAGCGTGACCGACAGGATGATCATCGCGGCCGGAAGACCGAAGTAGAACTGGACGAAGCGAGCGCCGTCCACGTACCCCTGGCCCGTAGTGCCGACCAAGGTGATGGCGCTCATCTGGGTCGCCATCACCGAGAGGCCAACCGCCCACCAAGGAAGCGACCGAGAGGCTAGGAAGTACCCCTCAACCGCATGTGTGCCCTTTGAACGCCGGATCCCGTCATACAGGATCCAGCTGAGGTAGCCGACGATGATGAGCCAGTCCAGGAAATGCATCAGGTCATCATTTGGTATTCAGTGATCATCCAGGTCCGAAGTGACTAGAAAACACCCACAGTGCCACGAGTACCACCAACTGAACGACGCCGACGGCGATGTACGTCCGAGTCACGGGGCGGAGTATATCTGGGTTTGATACAGTCCCCTCACGCCATGGAGAACAGCGAGGGTGCAGCTCCGACAACGAAGCCGATCCCCATCGCGCGTATCCTTTTCGGTCTCGTGGCCGTGGTCTTACTCATCTCTGTCGGTCGTCAGGTCGGCGGTCGGCTGCCTGAATTTGCCGAGTGGGTCGACGGTCTGGGTGCCTGGGGACCGGTGATCTTCATCGTCGGCTACGCCGGCGCCACGGTGGCGTTCGTGCCCGGGTCAGTCCTCACGCTGGCAGCCGGCGCGACCTTTGGATTGGTACGGGGTGTCACCTATGTGATGGTCGGGGCCACAGTTGGAGCGTCGCTGGCCTTCCTCGCGGCACGATACATCACACGCGACGCAATCGAGCAACGGCTCGAAGACAACCCCCGGTTCACCGCGATTGACCGTGCGGTGGAACACGAAGGTCTCAAAATCGTATTTCTGCTTCGACTTTCGCCGGTCTTTCCGTTCAACCTCCTCAACTACGCACTTGGCCTCACAAAGGTGAGATTCACGGATTACTTCATCGCCTGTCTCGGCATGATTCCGGGAACGTTGCTCTACATCTATTACGGCAAGCTCGCGAGCGACGTTACCCAGCTTGCAGTAGGTGCGGCAGCAGACCGCGGAGCGGAGTACTACGCCGTCCTCCTTCTGGGACTGGGAGCAACCGTTGTCGTTACGACGATTCTGACGCGGACAGCCCGGCGGGCCCTGCAGGAAACAACCGAAGGGCTGAACACACCCTAGTGCGGCGAGCGCGCATCTCACCTGACAGACTAGCCTTGCACCGCCTGTTCTACCCGGATAGAATCCCTCTGCCGCGACCCGCCTCGAGTCTGCTCGGCGTGCGAGCGATCTCGAAGTCGGACGGGGTTTTTACTGTACAGACGGGTTGCAGTTTCCCGACTAGCAAGACACACGGGTGAAAGGAGTCACGAGTTGGATCACGTGACGACGGCTGAGCACACGGACCACGCCGAACACGGGCAGGCACATCACAACGAAGGGTTTCTGAGAACCTATGTGTTCTCGGTGGACCACAAGGTGATCGGTATTCAGTACGCGGTCACCGGCTTGCTCTTTTTATTGTTCGGCTTCACTTTGATGATGATCATGCGGTGGCAGTTGGCCTACCCGTTCCAGCCGATCCCAATCATCGGTGAGTGGCTAGGCAACGAGCGCGCGCCCGGCGGGGTCATGTTGCCGGAGTTCTACAACCAGCTCGGGGCGATGCATGGGACCATCATGGTGTTTATGGGGGTTGTGCCGCTTGCCGTCGGCGGTTTTGGGAATTTCGTCCTCCCGCTGCAGATCGGCGCGCCCGACATGGCCTTCCCGAAGCTCAACATGTTGAGCTACTGGTCGTTCTTCGTCGGTGGTGTGGTGATGTTCGCCAGCTTCTTCGTCCCGGGGGGTGCCGCAAACTCCGGTTGGACTTCATACGCGCCGCTGTCAGTCATCGCGACGACCGGACAAACCCTTTGGCTGGTCGGGATGATCTTCCTCATCACCTCGTCGCTCCTGGGTTCGGTGAACTTCATCGTGACCACCATACAGTTACGAGCTCCTGGCCTCGGCTTTATGCGACTACCGTTTTTCGTCTGGGCCCAGCTGGTGACCTCGTTCCTGCTGCTGCTGGCGTTTCCGCCGCTGGAGGCGGCCGGTGCCCTGCAGCTGATGGATCGCGTGGCCGGCACCAGCTTCTTTCTTCCGACCGGCCTCGTCGTGAGCAACGAGCCGCTCGATGTCAGTGGCGGTGGCAGTCCACTGCTCTGGCAACATCTGTTCTGGTTCCTGGCGCACCCGGAAGTGTATGTACTGATCCTCCCGGCTATGGGAATCGTTTCAGAGATCATCGCCAATAACACTCGTAAGCCGATTTGGGGCTACCGGGTAATGATCGGGTCGCTTATCTTCCTCGGGTTCATGTCGTTCGTGGTCTGGGCGCACCACATGTTCATGACCGGTATGGGCACGACGATGAGTTCGTTTTTCCAGACGACGACGATGATCATCTCGATCCCATCGGTCGTCATCCTCTCGGCCTTGATCCTCTCCCTCTATGGGGGATCGATCCGGTTCACCGTGCCGATGCTGTTTGCGCTCGCCTTCCTTCCGATGTTTGCGATCGGCGGACTGACGGGTCTGCCGCTCGGTCTGGCAGCTCCGGATATCCACCTCCACGACACGTACTACGTGATCGGACACTTTCACTACGTCGTCGCACCAGGAACAGTCCTGGCGCTCCTCGGAGGCATCTACTACTGGTTTCCGAAAGCAACCGGTCGAAAAATGAACGATGTGCTCGGGCGCATTCACTTCTGGGGTTCGTTCCTCGCCATCAACGTCGTGTTCATGCCGATGTTCATTCAGGGTCTCTCCGGCATGAATCGACGTATGGCCGACGGCGGTCTCGAGTACGCGATGAATGAGGATGTCCTGGTGTGGAACACGGTGATCTCGATGGGCGCCTGGACGCTGGGACTGTTCCAACTTCCCTTCATCTTTAACTTCTTCTGGAGCATCAAAAAGGGTGAGAAAGTCGGAGACAACCCCTGGGACGCGACGACGCTGGAGTGGTCAGCTCCGTCACCACCCCCTCACGGCAATTTCGCCACACCGCCATCGGTGTATCGTGGGCCCTACGAGTACAGTGTCCCCGGCGCCAAGACAGATTTCTCGATGCAGGCTGACGCGAACGGCCCGCAGGTCGAGCCCGCCAAGGTATAAGACGCGATGGAAATTCCGTATATCGTTGACGAACGGCCCGATACCGGGCTCAACAACGTCAAACTCGGCATCTGGCTTTTCCTCGCTTCCGAGGTGATGCTGTTCGGCGGACTTTTTTCCGCCTACATCCTACTGCGGATCAACGCGGTCGACTGGCCCTTGGGGGCGGACATCCTCAGTGTCCCCATCGGCGCATTCAACACCGTGGTCCTCATCTCGTCGAGCGTCACCATGGTGCTGTGCTACGCGGCGCTCAAGCTGGATGACCTAGCCGGGTACAAGAAGTATCTGGGGATAACGATCGGGTTATCTCTGCTGTTTTTGGCCGTCAAGGCGTTCGAGTACTACGAACATATCCACCTTGGCGAAGTGCCCGCGACCAGCACATTTCTGGCCATCTACTTCACCCTGACCGGACTGCACGGTCTGCACATCCTGGGCGGGGTCGTGGTCAACGGCTACTTCCTCGGGCCGGGCTCGGCGATGTGGACGACGAACAAGGAGCAGTTCATTAACCGGATCGAAGCGGCGGGATTGTACTGGCACTTTGTTGACTTGGTCTGGATCTTCCTGTTCCCGGTCTTGTACCTGCTGTAGTGAGGGCGACGAGGAGAACGCGATGAGCGAGGACGTCAGGGACCACATCAAGCTCTACTACAAGATAGCCGCCGCGCTGCTGGTGCTCACAGTGGTCACCGTAGGCGTCTCGTACATAGATTTCTCCGTGCCTCTGGCGATCGTCGTGGCACTCGTGATCGCCGCTACAAAGGGCTCACTCGTCGCGAGCTATTTCATGCACCTGATCGGAGAACGGAAGGGCATCTACGCTGCGCTCTTACTGACGGCATTTTTCTTTCTTGTGCTTATCTTTATCCCGATCCTCGGTCACACGAACACCTTCGGGGAGTACAAGACACTCCCGAACGCGAACGCGCCGGTGGCTGCGGAGGTTGAACACTGATGATGTCGCTCAGAGGGATCCACCTCCTCTTCATTGTCGCATCGACTGGGTTGGCGATGATGACGACCCTTTGGGGTGTGGCCATGTACTTGTCAGATCGCGGAACATGGGGACACCTGGCGTTTGCCGCCGGGTCGCTGGCATCGGCCGGTGTCATGGCCGTCTATTTGGTCGCGTTCACGCGTAAATCACGTCAGATTGGCATGCGGTGAGAGGGATGACCACCATGACACGCAGAATCGCAGATTTGATCGTGTTGGCGGGGACGCTCGTGGTCCTGACGCCAACCGAATCCACCGCGTGTCCGATCTGCTTCGGGGCCGACCCCGACTCGCAGATCGCGCAGAGTATGAACTGGGCGGTGTTCACGCTACTGGGTGTCACGGGTGGCGTCTTGAGCGGATTCGTCGGGTTCATTTTTTACCTGATCAAGCGCTCGAGAATAGCACTGGGTCAGAGCCACGAGGGAGAACGTTTCGATGGGTGAGTTTCTGGGCCTGCCGGTGCAGGCGTCAGCACACGCGGGCGAAATCGATCAGATGATTATCTTGATCCACTACCTGATGTTCATCCTGTTCATCGGGTGGGGTATCTTCTTCGTCTGGGTACTAATTCGATTCAGAGCATCCGCGCATCCAACCGCCGATTACACCGGCGTAAAGAGCCACGCCACAAGCTATCTCGACATCGTGGTCGTGGTGATCGAGGCGGTTCTCCTTGTCGGCTTTGCTCTTCCCGCGTGGGCCGATCGGGTCAACGAATTTCCCCCTGAAGAGGACGCGACGGTCATTCACCTAATCGCTAAACAGTTCGAGTGGCATGCCGTGTATCCTGGACCGGACGGGCGGTTTGGACGACGAGACGCGAGCTTGATCACGCCGACCAACGCGATTGGAATCGACCGAAGTGCCCCAAACGGGGCGGACGATATCTACACGATCAATGACGTCGCCTTTCCGGTCGACAAGCCGGTGATCGTGTACCTCACAACCTTGGACGTCATCCACAGTCTCGGCATGGCTGAATTTCGAGTGAAACAGGATGCCATCCCCGGCCTGGAAATGCCGGTGTGGTGGGTCCCAACTCTGATCGGAGAGTTCGAGATCAACTGCTCGCAGTTGTGTGGCCTCGGTCACTACCGCATGCGGGCGGCCGTCCATTCCCTGACACAGACCGATTTCGACGCCTGGCTCGTGGAACAAGCGAGCCTGCAGTAGTTCGCTTCACCATCCGCCCCGTTTCGAAAGCGGTCGAGGCCGGTCAGTGTCCGCGCACGGTCCGCATAATCGCCTTGGTCCGAGCGCGTCCGGTGCCAGTTTGAGGAACCGGTCGAACGGAATCGTCATCAGATTGATTCGCGAAACCTCACAATACGATGTTTCAGCGTAGTAGTAAGCGTAGGTAAACAACGGGGTCAACTCGGCCGCTTATCGAACGTCTCGGCGGCTGGTTCCGTACTCCCACTGAAAGATAAGGACCTCTCCAAGCTGGTAGCTGGCATACGCAAGGGCAAGATCCGAACCTCGACCAGACGGGGATGTCAGAGTGCCCTTCGCCTGCAGATCAGCAACCTACGACGCGACATCGCCGATACTCTACTAGTAACGACCTCTCGCACACTAGGCTTACCGAGTGCAGCTCTCAGGCTGTTCTGGTATCGGGACGCAACTCAGCGCTCTGATGCGACGAGCTCCTCACGGATGATTTGATCGAAGGTCTCGATTGGCGCAGCGCCCATGACCGGACGGCCGTTGATAAACACGGTCGGAGTGGATGACACCCCGTACAGCTGGCCGATTTGAAGGTCTTGCTGTACCCGCTGGGTGTACCGCCCTTCATCGAGGCACGCTGAAAAGGCTTCGGCGTCAAGCCCAAGCTCCGAGGCATACTTAGTCAGTGACAACACGTCCAGCGCGTCCTGACTCACGAACATCTTGTCGTGAAGCTCCCAGAACATCCCCTGTTCGTGTGCGCAATTACCGGCCTCGGCAGCCTGAAAGGCCTCAGGATGGTTCGCGAGAGGGTAGTCCTTGTAGGTGAACCGAATTTGACCCTCGAAACGATCGAGCAACTCTGCCAACGTACCCGTGGCACGTTGGCAGAATGGACACTGAAAGTCGGAAAACTCAACAATTACGATCGGCGCGTCGGCCGGACCGCGAGTCGGGTCGTCGGGGAGTATCTCGACCCGCTGTCTGGGTGGATCAAGAGCCAAGGCTACGTCGTCGGACTCCCGGCGAAGGTCATCCATTAACTGCTGCAGTGCCAATGTCGGACGCTGGCGCTCAAGCGCGGCCTCAATCTCTACCCGCACTTCCTCCAGCGTTCGATCGCCGAGTGCCGCCCGGTTCCGCCCGTAGACCCGCTCGACCTGTTCGTCGGTGATCGGCAACGTTCGTGGTGGAAGTTCCTCGGCCAACAGTTCGTCCCTGGAAACCCCTCTGGCCGTAGCCTCCCGGTCGATGAGATGGTTCCCAATGATGACATCGAGAACGCGACGACGAGCATCGTATAGCTGCTGCAGCATGCGAAGCTGTGACGCCGCATCGTTTTCGTTCCAGGCGGCGTCAACATCACCGAGCGTGACGACGACATCACCGACACGAGCGACCTCAGCGGTGGCATCAGTCTGACCGTACACGGCATCCGTACCCGGACCGATGGCCGCAGCAGCGGCGACCGTGACCACCGCGAAACTTCGTCGAATCAAGGACATCGGCTCCACCTTCCTCAGGTAAGGGCGAACGGTACCTAGTTGGCACTCTACACTGGCTATTTCGTCAAGTCTACGGCGGCCAGTGCTAACCTCGGGGCGTTCATGGTGTCGGCCTGCCGATAGTGGGACAATACCGACTCGTCTGGTATGCGATGTCTCAGGGCAACACCTGTCCGCTTGGTTCTTCTAGTAGCAGCCTGACCCTGTGCCCGCCGCCTCAGGCGCAGGGTCAGGGTCAGGACGGAGCACCGTCCCCGTCACATGAACGCATCTATCCATCACAGGCGCGGTGACCAGCTCAATGCCCCACCGGGTCCACACCCATCCGACCCGTCTCGACCGTGAATCCGCGGTTGCCATCACGATTGACGCGGACGTGGTTGGGACATTGCTCGAAGACGCAGCTCACTTTCCAGTTCCAGGTGGCCACGCACCAGCGGTAGCTTATCCGCGTTCGGAGGGCGACGTCGCAGCCCTGGGCCAAGACGCCCGCTCGATGCTCCCGGTCGGGGCACTGGTGCTCGGCCGTCGTCAGACCGCTCCTGTTTCTCCTGACGCTGCCGATCACACTGGTGACGCTCAGTCTGTTCTATCTCGTCGTCAACGGTTTGCCATTCCGCCTGGCGACCTGGCTCGTCCCGGGCTTGGATGTCTGATCGTTCGGCTGAGCAAGGCTCGATGCGTTCGTGGTCTGGCTCGTCTCCTGGTTTATTGGAAGCTTTAGACGTTCCGATTCGTGAGCTGAGCGGGTGCTTTAACGGAAACGACAGGAGTCAGAGCTCAACACGACGTAACCGCAGAGCATTGCCGATTACCGAGAGCGAGCTCATCGTCATCGCGGCGCTGGCCCACATAGGGCTGATGAGGACACCAAAGATCGGGTAGAGCAGCCCAGCGGCGACCGGCACACCCACGACATTGTAGACAAACGCCAGAAACAGATTCTGGCGGATATTCCGCATCGTGGCTCGGCTGAGGGCCCTGGCCCTGGCGATCACTCGAAGATCACCCTTGACCAGCGTGACCCCAGCACTCTCCATCGCCACGTCTGTCCCCGTTCCCATAGCGATGCCCACGGCCGCTTCAGCGAGAGCCGGCGCATCGTTGATCCCATCGCCGGCCATGGCAACCGTGTGACCCATAGCCTGCCGTTCGGCGACGATCCGCCTCTTTTCGGCAGGCAAAACCTCGGCAAACACGTTCTCCGGTAACAATCCCAACTTGGACGCGACCGCCTCAGCCGTGGCCCGGCTATCCCCGGTCACCATTACAATCTGAAGGCCGTCCGCCTGGAGTCTCTGAATCGCGTCCGCGGTCGAGGCCTTGATCGGGTCAACGATTCCGAGGGCGCCGACCAACTTCCCGTCTATTGCGACGAAGACGACCGTCTGCCCTTGAGTCGCCAATTCGCCGCGTCGCTCATGAAGCGCGGCGACGGATATGCCCTGACCCTCAAGCATCGAAGCCGTACCCGCGACGACGCGATGCCCGTCCACGACACCGCTGACGCCTCGACCTGTATCCGACTGAAAATCTGAGGCGGACGGGATGGTCAGGTGACGTTCTTCTGCTGCCCGAACTACCGCGGCCGCCAACGGGTGCTCACTGGCGCGTTCGAGACCCGCGGTGACCTGCACGATTACATCCTTGGACACTCCCCCGGGGACGGCCACAACCGCCTCCACGGTCGGTCGTCCTTCGGTCAATGTGCCGGTCTTATCGACGATCAGTGTGTCAACGCGCTCCAACCTTTCCAGCGCCTCGGCGTCTCTAACGAGGACCCCGGTGGTTGCGCCACGGCCGGTCCCAACCATGATCGCCATCGGCGTAGCCAGTCCCAGTGCGCATGGGCAGGCGATGATCAACACCGCGACCGCATTGACTAGCGCGAGCGCGAATCGTGGCTCGGGTCCCCAGACACTCCAGCCCACAAACGCTACTACCGCGGCCGCCACGACACTCGGCACGAAGTATTTGGCAAGACGATCGACCAGCCGCTGAATCGGCGCGCGACTCCTTTGCGCTTCACCTACCATCCGAACGATCTGTGCGAGCATCGTCTCACTGCCGACACGTTCCGCCCGTATCGTCAGGCTCCCAGTCCCGTTCATGGTGGACCCGACAACCTGACTTCCGGCAGATTTCTCGACCGGGACTGGCTCGCCGCTGATCATCGACTCATCGACCGCGCTGCGGCCATCGACGACGACACCATCGACCGGAATCCGCTCACCAGGCCGGACTCGCAACCTATCGCCGGTGTGAATAAGACCAAGCAATACATCGTCCTCAACCCCATCGACGATCCGATGGGCGACGGGCGGAGCCAAGCTCAGAAGCGAGCGAAGAGCGGCGCCGGTCTGATGCCGGGCGCGTAGCTCGAGGACCTGTCCAAGGAGCACAAGCACGACAATCACGACCGACGTATCGAAATACGGCTCAACCCCGCCCGCTCTCTGGAACCCTTCCGGAAAAAACGTCGGCGCCACGGTCGCACCGAGGCTATAGGCGTAGGCCGCCCCCACACCGAGGGCGATCAGTGTGAACATGTTGGGGCTGCGATTGACGATTGATGTCCACCCTCGGACGAAGAACGGTCGGCCGGCCCAGACGACGACGGGTGTCGAAAAAATCAGCTGCATCCAATTGGAGGCGGGGCGCGAAATAAACTCCAGCATTCGGCTCCCGAGCACCATCTCGCCCATCGCTAGACCAAACACCGGCAGCGCAAAGGCTGCGCCAGCCAAGAATCGCCTGGTCATATAAGCGAGCTCCGGATTCGGTGCCTCTCCGGGCACGACGGTCCTGGACTCGAGCGCCATCCCACATACCGGGCACGATCTGGGTTCGTCATGGACAACATCGGGGTGCATCGGGCAGGTATATTCGACGGTGCTCAGCGCGGCAGCCGACACCTCCGGTTCGAGCGCCATGCCACAGGTCGGGCATGGCACTAGCTTGCTCTCTCGAACTCCAGGACACATCGGGCAAACGTATGCGATGCTCCCGGTCGCGCTGGGCCCCCTGATGTTAGGCTGCTGACGATGGTCGAAATGGCGATCGGCCGGACCGAATTGGGATTCACCGGCCGGAGCTAGAAACGACTCCGGGTCGCTTTGAAACGCCGAGCGACAACCCTCACCACAGAAGAGGTACGTCGTCCCGCCATGCTCGACGGTATGCCGAGCCTTTTGGGGGTCTACCTGCATCCCGCACACGGGATCGCGTGACTCGATAGACATATCTTGCCCGTGACCTACCGTCGACTTCCGAGCCACGCGTTTCGAAAGCTCACTTGCTCACCCGAGAGTCGCCCACCTGTCGACTCCAAGGTAACAATTCCAACGCCGGGATCTTCGACCAGCGTCGTAATCGATTCGAATCGTGTGCCGCGCCTCAGGAATCCAATCTCCACGGTATCACCTGGTCGCCTACTCCGGAGGATTCGGGCGAGGTCAGCGGCCGACGACACACGGTCACCCTCCAGATCTGTCAACACATCGTCACGGTCGATACCTGCCTCGTATAGTGGTGAGCCATACGGAGTGGACGCCGTGACCGTCATGCCCGAACCAAGACGGACTCGCCCCAGAGACGCCAGTCCCGGTGCGCGAGGTTGTAGGACTAACCCGGCTCGATCGAGGAGTTCAGCGTACTCCACGACGGCCCGGCCGGCGATGAACCGGTCAAAGAACGTGACGGCAAACTGTTCATCACCAGCCACGTCGGCTAGGACAGACTGAACGTCCGCCAAGGTGTACGGGTGGTCGACCGTTCCCGGCACCGACCCGCCTGGCTTCCCGAATCGCTCCCACAGCGCGCGCATATAGTCGTCCAACGTGATCGCTCCGCCTGTTCGGGACCGAAGCGTCAGGTCGAGTCCAAGCCCAATCGCCTCTCCCCACGTGTAGTAGGACACGAAGGTGTTTCCAAAGTTCGTGGGATCAATGGCGGTCGCGGCGTCAGTGAACGGCGCGAGGTGGCTCATGTCGACAGCGCTGTTCAACCGACGTCCAGGGCTCGCAATGACCACGTCCAGCGTCTCCCCGAAGGTCTCAAGGGTTCGCCCCAGGGTCGTTAGACCAGCACGCTTCATCACCAGCTTGCCGTAGTAGTTAGTAAAGCCCTCGGCCAACCAGAGGGCCGGTGAGAGATTTGCGTCGGTAAAATCGAAGGGCTCGAGCGACCGTGGACGGATCCGTTCGACATTCCAGACATGGAAAAATTCGTGCGCGACGGCGCCAAGCATTCTCTCTAACTGCCCGGGTGTATCCAGGCGGCCATTAGACGTCAGCACGGCGCTGTTACGATGCTCCATGGCATCACTGCTTGCGTATGGTAGGTAATCAGCAATAAACGTATAGGTATCGGTCTCAAAGACCGGAAACTCGCCGAACACTGTCACCATCTCACCCACAATCGCGGCGATGGACGCCACGTAGGACTCAGCGCTGACAGACGCGTCGTGATGCAGAGCAACCCGAAACGTTGGGCGGTTGAGCGGCGCCGCCGGATCGGCGACGTTGAATGTATAGAGCTCGAAATCACTCAACTCCGTCGGGCTGTCCATCAGGTACTGAAGGTTGGGCGCGGTGAAGACCATCGGGTCATCCGTGGGAAAGAGCTGGGTGGCCACCTTCCACGCCGAATCTGCGGGTGGCTCGAACGTCAGGCGTAATGGACGGTCTTCAAACCCGCGGCCCCACATAAGTGTGGCGGGCATATTCAGGTGCGCGTGCGTAGAATCAACGGCCGCATATGTCCCATCGGTTCGATCGCCAAACAGCCGATACCGCAATCGCACCGTGCCGTCGTGCTCCGTTACAACCCACTCGTGAGGGTTTGGTCGGAACCACTCGACCTCGGTCCCCGTTCCATCGAACGCCCGCACGTCGAAGACGTTCTTCGCGAACTCGTGCCGGGCGTAGCGCCCCGGTGATGCGCTGCTCATTCGCGCCCGAAGCGGGGCATCGCCAAGCTGCGTAAACAAAACGTCGACCTGCAACCAGCGGTGCTCGGGGACGGGAAACGATAATCGATACTTGATCGGGGCAACGGTTGCTTCCTGACCCGCGCGGCTGACGCCGAGGGCGAGTAGGAAGAAAGAAAGCGAGATCACCCAGCACCATACCAGGCGGTCTCGTCGGCGATTCACGCCACCGGCCCTTCTGCGTCTCCATCCAAGACGTGGCCGACGAACAGATCCTCTGGCTCAGCACCAAGAATTTCGATAGCCCCGTTGATGACCGTCTTCGGTACGCCAGACACACGGTACTGGCGGGCCAGGTCGGGAAATTCCGTTGCCTCGATCGCCGTTGAGGTGATGTGTGGACTGGCCGCTGCAAGTCGATAGGCCAGGCCGACCGCCTGGGGACAAAACGTTCACGTCGGTGTGACGAAAACCTTGATATCCAGCGGCCGGTCGAGCGCAGCAATCGCCACCAGGCTTTTCTCACTCAACCCTAGCTCGCGCCCGCCGACCAGCAGCACCGCGTCGACCAGCGAGGCAACCTCGTAGCCTGACGGAACCCCATAGTACCGAATCCCTAGATCCGTCTCGCCGACAACCGCAATCGCCGGGGTGTGATCCACGTCGTACTCCGCAACCGTTTCCTTGTCGAGCACAAGGTTGTACTCGTCGACAGTGACTTGCTCTGACAGACCCGCGATCTGGGCGACGACCTGGCGAGCCGATAGGCATGTATCGCACCCGAACGTCTGTGTGAAGAGCACCAGACGAACCAGATGCGGAAGGCTGGTCAATCGTGCTTCGAACTCACTCCGATTGTGGGAATCGGCCATGCTTGAACTCACTTGAACAGGTCATCAAAGGCTTGACGGGCGCCACTGTCCGGCTTCGATGTGAGTGATGTGATTGTGGAGCGCGTCTCTCGTTCGACGGTCACTCTGGCGTCATAGTGGGTGCAGCTATTTCGCGTGTCTTTTGGCGAGACCCGATTGGGGATTGGCTGACCGCATTCGAGTGGACTCCCGGAATCGAACCACGTGCACTGTGCGCAGCTGTGTAGGTCACTCGAACACTTTGAGCACTGCGTGTCGAGCTCGACTAGCTTATCGATCCCGTGCCCGCAGCGCGCGCATTTCAGAACGTCCCGGAAACCCGGCATGTTCACCTTCTGGGGCTCCCGCGGACCATATCCGCGACGCGGTCCACGCTCTCGCGTATCGCCGCGCTTGTTTTCGCGTCCGCCAGGTGGTCCGTCGGGCGGCTCGTCTTGATAGCCGCGCTGACGATACTTTTTCGACATGAGATCGTGACCCGAGGATGTATCTACCGTAACCCAGTGTTGTTTGTCTAGACTGGCCTATTCCCTCAACCGTTCAATCACCGCTTTTACTTCTGCGGTGTCGGGCAGCGTCGGGATGTCATAGACCTTGGCAAACGCGACCGCCCCCTCTTTGTCCACAATGAACACCGCACGCTCGGAGATCCCGTCGTCCCGTGCGACACCGTAAGCGGCGGCGACGGCGCCCTGCGGATGAAAATCGCTAAGCAGGTCAAACGACACCCCGCCCAGACTCTTCGCCCAGGCGCTCTTCGAGGGCACTGCATCAACACCCACTCCGAGCACATGGGTGTCATGTTCGGCGAACCAGGCGTAGTCATCCTCGTAACTGATCATCTGATTGGTACATACCGGCGTCCAGGCCAGCGGGTGGAACGCCAGAATTACACATTTCTGGCCCCTAAAGCGTGACAGCCTGATCTGTTCCCCGCGGTGCGAGGCCAACTCAAAGTCTGGAGCAGAATCCCCCACGTGAAGCGCCACCCGGGAAGGATACCGCACGACACCTATATTCGTTTAGCTCTGAACTGATGCTGCCGCACGATCCGAGACAAGGCTCATGCTCGTTCCGCTTGTGTGGGCTTATTCCACTCCGCGTTACCCCGTGCCCGATACGTCGCAAGGAACCGTCTTCCTGGACAGATGCGGCGCAACGGCTTAACCTTCCAAGATACTAAAGGTTCTATGCCGATACGATTGATTGTTATTGCGCTGTTTGCGTTCCTGCTTCTAATCCTCCTGCCCTCGTTCGCCGGAATCTACACCGAGTGGCTCTGGTTCGGGGAAACCGAGTTCCAGCCGATATTCTTCAAGACCCTGGCGACAAAAGGTTTACTTGGTGTCGCCGTCTTTGCGGGTGCCTTTGCCTTTCTTTTTACGAATCTTCGACTCGCAGTGAGGGGACCCAACCGGCCATTCACAGTATTCCCGGGTGGTGGAGACCTTCAGCCAATTGTGCTGGAGCGACGGCACCTCGGATTCCTGGCAGCGGGTTTGTCAGGCGTACTTGCGCTGTTTATCTCTGGAATCGCGTCGAGCAACTGGCTGGTAGTGCTGCAGTTCCTTAATCAGACGCCCTTCGGCCAGGTCGACCCATTCTTTGATCGGGACGCTGCGTTCTATATCTTCACGCTGCCCTTCCTCGATCTCGTGAGATATACCGGTCTTGGAATCGTTGTTCTCTCGTTCGTCGGCGCCGTAGCCGCATATGTCGTCACGGGGCAACTTGTGGTTGGACCGGAAGGTCTGTCGGTTGACCCGAAGCCCAGACAGCATCTGGCGATGCTGGTCGCGGTGATTTTCGTCCTGCTCGCTGCCGGCGCTTATCTCGACATGCCACGCACGCTGACGACCCCCGGTGGCATCCTCCACGGCGTGTCCTACGCCGATGAGGCGATCCGACTCCCGGCATTGCTGGTACTGACGATCGTGGCTGGTGCTGGCGCTCTTGCCGCCGCCTACGCGGCTCTGTCATCGACGATGTGGCCAGTCGGTGCGGCCGTCGCAGGGTACGTGCTGGTCTTGATGGGCAGTGGTGGGATCGCTTCGCTGTTCCAGCAGTTCGTGGTAACCCCTGACGAACAGGCCCGAGAAGCGCCTTACCTCACCCACAACATCGCCGCGACACGGCAGGCATTCGACCTCGACAAAATCGAGGAACGTCAGGTGTCTGGCGACGCGACGTTGTCGATGTCCGACATAGAGAATAACGCCGAGACAATCAACAACGTTCGGCTGTGGGACCATCAGCCTCTACTCGACACGTTTGGACAGATTCAAGAAATCCGGACGTACTACGAATTTGCGTCGGTCGACGATGACCGTTACATCGTCGATGGCGAGTATCGCCAGACGATGCTCTCCACCCGTGAGCTGAACTCGAGCAGCCTCCCCAACCGCTCGTGGATCAATGAGCGGCTGCAGTACACACATGGGCTTGGAGTCGCGATGGGTCCAGTCAACGAGGTCACCCCGGAAGGGTTACCTGTGCTGTTTCTCAGAGATCTCCCGCCAACCTCAGAGACTGACCTCTTCGTCGATGAACCCAGCATCTACTTTGGTGAGCTATCGAACGATTATGTCGTCGTCAACACCAATACCGACGAGTTTCACTATCCCGAGGGTGACGACAACATCTCGACGCGATACGACGGGACGGGTGGTGTCGATCTGGGAAGCCTCCTGCGAAGACTCTTCTTCAGCCTTCGCTTTAAGTCGTACGAAATCCTGGTCAGCAGCCAGCTCAACAGCAGCAGTCGGATCATCATCCATCGGAACATCTCGGAACGAGTTATGGCGATTGCCCCGTTTCTGGAGTACGACTCGGATCCGTACCTCGTGATCGCCGACGGCCGGTTGTTCTGGATCAGAGACGCCTACACGACAACCGACAATTATCCGTACTCGACACCGGCTGGAAGCGGCATCAATTACATCCGGAACTCGGTAAAAGTCGTGATCGACGCCTATCACGGCACCACCACCTTCTATCTCGCCGACCCGAACGATCCGATTGCGGCCACCCTGGGGAAGGTGTTCCCTGGCTTTTTGACCCCTCTCGACACGATGCCCGTGGAATTGCAAAGCCATCTTCGCTATCCCCAAGGGATCTTCTCTCTGCAAGCGTCCATGTACTCAACCTACCACATGACCAACCCGTCGGTGTTCTACAACCGCGAGGATCAGTGGGAGGTCCCCGTCGTCGACAGTGAGCAGATGGAGCCGTACTACACCGTCATGCGACTGCCCGGAGAAGAGAAAGCAGAGTTCATCCAAATGTTGCCCTTCACGCCACGAGGGAGAAACAATCTCGCGGCGTGGATGATCGCCCGAAGCGACAGTGATGTCTACGGCAGGATGCTGGTGTTCCAGTTTCCAAAGCAGAAACTGGTCTACGGTCCGTCCCAGGTCGTCGCTCGAATCAACCAGGATCAAGACATATCACCTCAAATCACGCTCTGGAATCAGCAAGGCTCTGAGGTAATTCAGGGAACACTTCTGGTGATTCCGATCGAAGAGGCATTGCTGTATGTCCGTCCAATTTACCTCCGTGCCTCGGGTGGGAGAATCCCTGAATTGAAGCAGGTGGTCGTCGCTTATCAGAATCAGATCGTGATGGAGGCAACCCTCGACCTCGCGCTCACCCGTCTTTTTGATGGGTCGACACGGGGGTCGTCTCCCGCGACACCGTCTACGATCCTGGCGGACACCGAACCAACGGTCGGTCAGCCAGGGGTGCCGCTGGCCGAGAACCTTGTGTCGACGTCACGGCCATTGACACAGGCGGCCCAGGAATCCTACACGCTTGCACTCGAGGCCCAACGTAACGGTGACTGGGCCCGCTACGGCGAAGAGATCGAGCGGCTCGGTGACGTGCTACAGAGGTTGCAACAAGAACAATAAGAAGAGAATTTCGCATCGTGAGTCGTGAATGGTCAGCCTCCCATTGGGGACCGTGTCAAGATGAGGTGCAGTCGATGAATACACACACACGGTTCGGCTTTTTGATCGCTCTGTCTGTGGCCGTCGCGAGCTGTGGGACCCCAGAGCCAGAACCGGTCGCGCTTACACCCGGGTTGACCGCCTTCACTGGCGCGCGGCTGATTATCGGCAACGGCGACACCGTGATCGAGACCGGAACCCTTCTGGTCCGTGATGGGCGGATTGAGGCAGCCGGCGATGCGGTCGATGTTCCGGCCGATGCCCACCAGTTAGATGTTTCGGGTAAGACGATCATTCCGGGACTGATCAACGCCCACGGCCATGTCAACGATGTGCGTGGGCTGGAGTCAGACCCGTCCTTCTACACCGAGGAGCATATCGAATATCAGCTGGGGCTCTATGCACGCTATGGCGTGACCACGGTCTTCAGCCTAGGCGGCGGAGGACCCGCCGGCGTCTCGGTCCGCGACCGCCAAGGACCCGGCCTCGACCGTGCGCGCCTGTATCTAGCCGGTCCGGTCATCACGGCCGATTCACCCGCACAAGCGGCTACGCGTGTTAACGCAGCGGCTGATATGGGCGCGGACCTCATTAAAATAAGGGTTGACGACAACCTCGGCTCCACTGAGAAGATGCCGTCCGATATCTATACGGCGGTCATCGACACCGCGCATGACAGAGGTTTGCGTCTTGCGGCGCATCTGTACTACCTGGACGACGCGAAGGGGTTACTCGAAGCGGGTGCCGACTTGATCGCTCATAGTGTGCGAGATGGAGCCGTCGACGACCAGCTGGTCGCCCTCTTGACAGAGAACGACGTCTGTTACTGCCCAACGCTGATGCGTGAAGTGTCGACGTTTGTCTACGCATCCCGCCCCGAGTGGTTTGATGATCCGTTCTTCTTGAAGGAGGCCGACCCGGCGGTCGTTGAAGAACTTGCGTCACCAGCCTATCAAGAGCCAGTCCAGAACAGCCGCACAGCCCCAATTTATAAAGAGGCCCTCGAACAAGCCAAGGCCAATTTGAAGGCACTCGCTGACTCCGGCGTAGGAATCGCGATGGGCACCGATACCGGTCCGGCGGGACGTTTCCAAGGGTACTTCGAGCACGGTGAACTGGAGCTGATGGTGGAGGCCGGCCTGACGCCGCTACGTACGATCGTGGCATCAACCGGTGAAGCCGCTCGATGCATGTGGATAGATGACGAGCTTGGAACGCTCGAGACCGGCAAGTGGGCCGACTTCATTATTCTCGGCGCCAACCCCCTGGAAGACATTCGGAACACCCGAGAAATCGAGTCGGTCTGGATCGCCGGGAACCCAGTTCCTGGTGTGTAGGGGCACTCGCCACAAGAACGCTCGCCCGCGCTCTGCCTGTCTCACGGCACCCCAACACCGCGCTTCTTCCAGTACCGCGCGAGTCCGAGCCAGCACATCTTGAACGGCGCCGCCGAATCGTACTGTGCGGCGGCGTTGGGCGAGACATGCCGGAGGATATAGACCCGCATTTCTTCTGCGAACCCCTGCATCCGATCGCTGTCGTCTTCGTCACGTTCCAGATGGCGCCGGGCCATTTCGGCCATGGCATCCAAGTGCTCGAGGGCCGCGTCGAGATGAGCGTCGGTGTCCTCGTGCGGCCCGAAGTGAGTCATGAACAGTGTAGACGGCCGCCGGGTACGGATCAGTTCGATGCTCTGCTTCCATTTGTCGATATCGATATCGGGTGGGGGCGTCGGTGGCATCGAGAACAGCTCTTCCCCGATCCTGACCCCGGCCGTATCACCGACAAACGCGACACCGCTTGCTGTATCGAAGTACGCCACGTGATGGGACGCGTGGCCGGGGGTGTACGCCACATCCAACTCGCGGTCTCCCACAGTGATCCGCTCCCCACCACTCAGTCGTCGCAGGTTGCGCTCGGGTACGCCAAGGAATTCACCCCAAAGCCGGTCCATTTCCGCTCCGTATAGACGGGCGGCGCTGGCTAGGAGCTTGGCCGGGTCGGCCATATGCATAGCTCCCACCTCGTGCACATAAACGTCAATCTCCGGGTTCTCCTTGACGATAGAACCTGTTGCCCCTGCGTGGTCGAGATGAATGTGAGTGAGCAGCAGCGCCCTCACGTCGCTTAGACTGATCCCATGATCAGCCAGCGACGCGCGGAGCGCGTCCAGACAGCTTGATGGTCCAGGATCGACCAGCACCACACCGCCAGGACTCTGTAGAACCGCAGTCGCAATCACACGCGGGCGGCCGAGGAAATTCAGGTCCCCATACAGAATGCCTCGGGCTATCGTCTCCATGGATGGCGGGATTGTACTATGCGTCAGTGCGTCATTTTGACGCGCCGAAACAGTACACTGAAGATTAAGGACGTGAGCAATCCAGAAAAACCCAGCGTCACGGCGCCAGGAGATGCCGTTCTCGAACGGAGACAGCACAAAACAAAAACGCCCAAAATGTATCGGGTGGTGCTCCTCAACGATAATTACACGACGATGGAGTTTGTGGTGAGCGTGCTCGAGGGCATGTTCCAGAAGAGCCCGGCCGAAGCCTTTCGTCTGATGATGCAGGTGCACACGCAGGGGCAGGCCACGTGTGGAACGTATACGCACGAAGTCGCTGAAACCAAAGTCGACAGCGTGCGGGACATGGCCCAGCGGGAGGGATTCCCTCTACAGGCTGTGCTTCAGGGAGGGTGACCCGTCGTCATGTTTAGCGCATCGCTCGAGCTTATTCTTAATGTCGCGTATCGAGAGGCCGCATCGCGACGGCATACGTACCTCACACTGGAACACCTGCTGTATGCCCTGGCGCACGACCCCGAAGGGGAGCGAATCCTGGCGGCCTGCGGAGCGGACCTTCCCAGTCTTCGCCGGACGCTGGACGAGTTCTTGGGCACTCTCGAAACACTCAACAAGAGGGAGCACGCCAGGGAACCAGCCCAGACACTTGGCTTTCGACGGGTGTTGCAAACAGCAGTCCTGCACGTCCAGAGCGCCGGGAAAGACGAGGTCAGGTCGGGTGACGTGCTGGCTGCGATTCTGCAGCAGCAGAAGGCATACGCGGCGCAGTTGCTTGAAATACAGGGTATCAACCGTCTCGATGTTCTCAACTACATTTCCCACGGTGTCTCGAAGGTCCCGCTCATTACCGGTGAGAGCGAAGCTCCGAGTGATGGAGCCGACGCCGGCGTCAGTGAAGAGGGACCGGCAACAGCGCATGACCCACTGTCCGCCTATACAGTGAACCTGACGGAGCGCGCTAAGAATAATCAACTGGACCCACTTATAGGCCGCGTCGCCGAGCTTCGCCGAACCATGGAGATTCTCTGCCGCCGGCAAAAGAACAACCCAGTGTTTGTAGGGGACGCTGGCGTCGGAAAAACCGCTCTGGCGGAAGGGCTCGCGATTCAGCTGTTGAGCGACGATACGCCAAACCGCCTTAAGGGTGCGGAAGTCTTTTCGCTCGACACGGCGGCGCTGCTCGCCGGGACAAGGTTTCGCGGTGATTTCGAAGAACGCTTCAAAGCGGTCGTCGACGCACTCAGAGATTACCCGAAGCCGGTCTTACTTATCGACGAGGTCCATACCACTGTCGGTGCCGGTGCCACGACCGGTGGAACGATGGATCTCGCGACGTTGATTAAGCCGGTCCTCGCGACCGGAGAGCTACGAGTGATCGGTTCGACGACCTTCGAGGAGTACAAACAGATCGAAAAGGACCGCGGTCTGGCACGCCGGCTGCAAAAAATCATCGTGGAGGAACCGTCGGTCGATGAGACAACGAAAATCCTCGAAGGACTCAAGACGCACTACGAATCGCATCATCACGTGACATACGGGGACGAAGCTCTGGCCACGGCGGCGAAACTCGCCAGCCGACACCTGCGTGAATCACGACTCCCTGATGGCGCGATCGACGTGATCGACGAGGCCGGTGCTGTCCTTGCCATCAACCAGACCAACAAGGATGAGGAGACGCACGCCGACCGGCCGCCGCCAGTCGTCTCGGCGGAAGATATCGAGCGTGTCGTGGCCCGGATGGCGCGAATCCCGGAAAAGCAAGCCTCGTCATCCGACAAGGAGCGGCTCCGCAACCTGGACGAATCACTCCAGCGGGTCGTCTTTGGTCAACCAGATGCCGTCGCGGCTGTGGTGGCATCGATCAAACGCGCCCGGGCGGGTCTCGGCCAATTGGACCGGCCCGCCGGGTGCTTCCTCTTTACAGGGCCAACGGGAGTGGGCAAGACCGAGCTAGCTAAGCAACTGGCGGTCCACCTAGGCAATGAGTTCATCCGATACGACATGAGTGAGTACATGGAAAAGCATGCCGTCGCACGACTGATCGGCGCGCCGCCTGGGTATGTTGGCTTCGAACAGGGAGGCCTCTTGGTCGACGCCGTTCGCACCCATCCGTACAGCATCGTGCTCCTAGATGAGATCGAGAAGGCACATCCGGACGTGTACAACATCCTTCTACAAGTGATGGACCACGCCACGTTGACCGACAATAACGGCCGGAAGGCTGATTTTCGTCACGTCGTGCTGATCATGACGTCCAACGCTGGCTCCCGTGAAGCCAGCGCTAGCGCCATCGGGTTTACCGAGGACCAGGGCGCATCGTCCAAGGGACACATGAAGTCGGCAGTCGAACGGGTGTTCAGTCCGGAGTTTCGAAACCGACTCGACGCGATTGTCGCCTTCGGATCGCTCACACCCGATGTGATGGAGATGATCGTCGAGAAGTTCATTCTCCAGCTGGAGTCCCAGCTGGCAGAGCAGCGTGTCGCTATTACGCTTGAAACCAACGCACGCGAATGGCTGGCAGTGAAGGGATACGATCCAAGCTATGGCGCACGACCACTCAGCCGAGTGGTTCAGACCGAGGTCAGAAATCCGCTCACGGACGAAATTCTCTTTGGTCGCCTTGAGAACGGCGGAACGGTCAGTATCGGTCTAAGTGACACCGACGACGCGCTCGAGTTCGCCTACGAGCCAGCCAGGCCTCCCCCGGAGCCGACGACCGAAACCACTCAAAGTGATGTAGTGGAAGAGGCGGCCAGTGAGTGAACAGGCGACCCCACCGAGTGAGGTGAGGAAAGAACGACCACGCGGTGCAGCGAACGAACGAGATCGGGGCGACGGAGGCGAAGGCGCTTTGCCTGAGGAGACTCCCGCCCTCAGGGTAGTCGACCGGCGATGGTGGGCCCGAAACGAACCCGAAAACGACGACACGGCACGGTCAGCCAAACCGACCTACATCGAGGAACTCGAAACACAGCTCACCCACAAGGACACGCTCCTCACCGAATATATTGCACGACACGCGGCCGCCGCCAAGGAATTTGAAGACATACGAGCCAGACTCCGCAAGGAGGTTTTCAAAGACGTCGAGCGAGAAAAACGGCGCGTGCTGGCGTCGTTTCTCGAGATTATCGACAACCTTGACCGTGCGATCGACGCATCCAGTGCCGCGTCCGACTCCAACCCAAGTATGGCTAACTTGCTCCAAGGCGTGAAAATGGTCCAGCAGCAATTCTTGTTGACATTGAATAGCTATGGCGTCGAGCGAATCGAGGCGGGAGCAGCGTCATTCGACCCAAACCTCCACGACGCGCTTTCCATCGTGCCGGTAACCGACGCCGAACGGGACGGTGTGGTGATCGACGTCGTCACACCCGGCTATCGGCTAGGTGACGAGGTCCTGCGTCCGGCGACCGTCACGGTGGGGAAGCTTGTTCCAGCGCCTCAATAAGCTCCCGGATGTCTTCGACGTGGCTCTGCGCGGCATAGAGAATCGCCCGTTGCTCTTGTAGCGTCGGCACGCTCCATTCCTCTCCGTCGAATCTCACACGTCCGTGGCAGTCGAATTCCACAAGGACCGCGTCCATCGGTTCAACGTAGAGTCGCATGATCCTTACACACCGGCCACCATCGAGGCGCGCTCGATGTCGTCCACCGCCATCACCACACAACCCATCGGCTGCGCATCAGGCGAACATCCGTAGGCGTGCTCGATATTAACGCCGGCGCTGGTGAGAAGCCGGGTGGCCTTGTAGAGGGCACCGGTCTCGTTCGGAAGCTGTATCAGCAGCACATCCCGCTCTTCGAGCACATACTGCTTCACCCTGAGGAGGCCAGCGGCGTTGAGCGGGTTGTTGACGACAATCCGAAGGGTTCCGCCGGAATCAACTGCCAGGGCCTCGATCCTGACTTTTTCGTCGCTGAGATACTGACAGACCCTGCCCAAGGCTCCAGGACTATTCTGTAACCGCAGCGTGAACTCTTTCCGTATCGCCATGCCGGCGAGCTTACACGCTGAGGTCCCGGCGAGAAAAGAAACCGGTGCTCTTTACTTAGTGGCTCAAGAACATCCGATACAATCAGAGACATGGCGGTGGATACGGTTGGGTCGATCCCTGTGGCCCAGCGGGTCGCGAAGTTCGACTATGCGATTCGGAACATCGTAGCCGAGGCTCACAAAGTAGAGCAGAGCGGGCGTCCGGTACACTATCTCAATATCGGAGATCCAGTCCTCTTCGGCTTTGAAACACCGCCGCATCTGGTGGCTGCGGTTGAACGAGCCATGCGCGACGGCCACAACGGCTATACCACGGGCGCCGGGATCATGGCTGCTCGAGAGGCGGTGGCAAACGAATACTTAGCGCGTGGGATCGCGACGTCAGCCGACCGGGTCGTGCTGACCTCAGGGACGTCTGAAGGGATCGACCTGGCGCTGAGCGTGATCGCTGACCGTGGCGATGAGGTCCTCATTCCGGTTCCGACCTACCCGTTCTACACGGCCGCCCTGGCGAAGCTCGGAGTACGCGCGGTGTACTACCCGACTGACCAAAGCCGTGGTTGGGAACCTGACCTCGAACAACTCCGTGACCTCGTGTCACCCCGGACGAGAGCGCTGGTTGTGATCAACCCCAACAATCCAACCGGTGCTGTCTATGCGGAGGAGACTCGGGCGGCCCTAGTCGACATCGCCGACCGCGGTAACTTCGTGCTCCTATCCGACGAGGTGTACACAGATTTGGTGTACGCAGGACCCGTTCCGCCCATCGGGGCAGTCGCTCCCGACGCGCCCGTCATTTCATTCTCCTCGGCGTCGAAAGCCTTCATGGCTCCGGGATGGCGTACCGGCTGGATGACTGTCGGGAACACCGAGCGACTCGACGGAATCTTGGGTGCCATCAAGGAGCTTGCGGATGGACGACTGTGTACCAATGGCCCGATGCAGCACGCCATCTCACCGGCGCTTACCGGTGACCGTAGCCACCAAGACCTCTTTCGGCGTCAGCTCCAAGAGCGCGCGGAGCTAACGTCACGACGCCTAAACGACATCGTCGGGATCTCTTGTGTCCCGCCGGCTGCCGCGTTCTACGCCCTGCCCAAGGTCGACCTTCCCCCGGGTCGAACCGACGAAGAGTTCGTGCTCGGTCTGCTCCGAAAAACAGGGATCCTCTGTGTCTACGGGTCCGGCTTCGGCGCCGACCCGGCCGATGGGTTCTTCAGGATCGTCTTCCTCGCCTCTCTGCCTGAACTGGACAGCTACTGCGACGCCATCGAAGCGTTTACAGCCAGTTTTCTTGCTGGTTGACGACTAACGACCAAGGCATCAGACTAAGCGCCTGGAGTCGGTAAGAGTAAGCATGATTCAAACGAGGCCTCGCTTATGAACTGGATGATCTCACCTGCCGTGGTGCTCTGCCTGATCTGGCCGGCCGTGGGCAGCGCTCAATCGTCGTTGACGCTTGGCGACTTCGAACCTCTCCTTAGCCGACTGCAGACGATCACAGAAACGGCGGACCAGGAAGGGCTCTTGGCGGTATTGGCGCCAGGTGCCGAACCGATTGCCGCCCGAGAGTTCGCGCTGGAGGCGCTTCGGGAGAACGTTGATCGGACCGTCGTCGTTCCCAGATTCTTGATCCCAGCTGATGAAGAAGGCGACAGCCACGAACTGACGGTCGAAGTGTTCAGCGAGACGGGCGACCGAGCACGTTTGCAGACCTGGAACTTACAGGTGATCAGAGCAGACACTGCACCGGTGAGTGCAAACGGCAACGCGGCGGCCCCAGTCGTCGGTAGGACCACCCCCTGGACGATCACCGGGTACGAGGTAATGGACGGTATTGACTCGCTTCATCATCTCAGATTAAACCGCGACCTTCAGTACGATGCCGAGAACGTCGTCATCGCCGCAGAAGACATGACGCTGCAAATGTCGAGAGGGGCGGTGTTCGTGACAGAGATCGATACAGGCATTACCGGCCTCGTGCTGATTGGCGACGGCGTCATGACATTCGATCCCGCGCCCGAGGCTGAACGCCAACAAGTTGAGATTTTCTCTGGTGACAAGATCATGTCGGCCGAGTTCACACATGCTTTCGTCCGGATCAACCCAGCCATGTTCTCATCCAGGGTGTCCCCAAACCGGCTCACCGAAACACCGGTCGACGCTGGAGCTTTCCGCGAGGCGCAGAGGTTCTTCGATCAGGTCGGATCACTCTCATACACCGTCGATTTTGGAAGTATGAGTGACCGGACGTGGTGGCTGACGCCAACCACTGGTCACTTTCAGGCCGAGGTGGCCACTCGCCGTCACGGTAATGTGACGTACACGCAGGCCCAGAACCAACCTGAGGACGTCACTCTCTTCCAACGCGAGCCTGATTACAAAGTTATTTCGCTCTATTCGTCGGCCAGACAGCAGGCCGCGCAGGGCAGGTACTACGACGACCAGGACTCCGTTAACTACGATATTCTCGACTATGACGTAGTCGCCTCATTCGAACCCGCCGGCGTGTTGCAGGAATCGCTCCAGTCCCAACCTGAGCTTGAGGGGTGCTGGATCGTGGGAACGACCCGCTTGGCGGTAGAGGTCACCGGTGTAAACCTCAAGAATGTATCGTTGCAGCTGGCTGGCGAGCTGGAGGTGCACTCCGTGACGTCTCGGGAGTTCGGACCGCTGCTGTTCTTCCGGATGGGTGGTCCCGACAACCTAGTGATCAGTCTTCCGGACGCAGCGCCGATCGGGACGGAGTTCAGTGTAGTCGTCGCTTATTCTGGTTTACTTCCCGCTCAAGCGGCCGACGAGAACTGGCTCGGACGCACGCGAACGCTGTTCAGAACCGAACCACTCTTCGGAATCGGTGCACGTCGGTACATCTACAGCGGGTCGACCGCCTGGTATCCTCGCGGCGTTGTTCCAGACTTCGCGACCGCAACGATGGAATTGACGGTTCCCGCTGACTACGGCGTCATCGCGAGTGGTGATGCCGCGGACGACAACCCTCAGTTGTCTCAGCTCGACAGTCAACTGGACCCCAAAACCTTTCGTTTCATAACGATCCAGCCGGCGAAATATCTCTCGGTGCTCCTCTCGGTGTTCTGGTCCCACGACACCCCGTCGCAGGAAGTTCCGCTTGTGGCCACGACGGCGATGCCGCCGGTGCGCTCCGGCGTCGTCTACGACGGTGTCGAGGTCATTGTCGAAACCAATCCCCGGAGCGCCGAGCTTATCGGCGAGTACCAATCGAGAGCCCAGGACATCCTTGAGTTTTATGGGTCGATCATGGGTGACGTGCCGTACCCAACGTTTACGCTCGCCCTCTCGGACAGTATCTTGCCCGGTGGCCACAGCCCAGCGTATTTCTCGGTGCTGAACCAGCAGCTGCCGCTCCAACCAGGAGTGCAGTGGTCGTGGGGAGACGACCCTGTCGCTTTTAGTGAAACTGAGCATTTTTTTCTTGCACACGAGCTTGCCCACCAGTGGTGGGGACAGGCTGTGGGGTGGAAGAACTACCACGAGCAGTGGCTCAGCGAGGCACTGGCCCAGTATTTCGCCGCGCTATACATTCAGGAGGATGGCGGTGATGCCGACTTCCAGAACGTGCTTAAACAGATGCGCCAGTGGGCAACCCGTCATTCTGACGCCGGGCCTGTCTATCTAGGATTTCGGCTTGGACATATAGAGGGTGACGCTCGAGCTTATCGGGCGCTGGTGTACAACAAGGGCGCCTTGGTCCTACACATGCTGCGGAGTCTGATCGGTGACGAAGACTTCTTCAACGGCCTTCGTCACTACTACAGCGAGATGCGATTCCAGAAGGCGGGAACCGATGACCTCATCCGTGGGTTCGAGATCGAAGCCGGGCGTTCGCTCGAGGGCTTCTTTGACCAGTGGATCCACGGATCGGAGTTACCCGAGCTTGAGTTCGACTACCGCACCGAGGCACGAGTGTCTGGTGCACAGAACGAAAACGACCTGGTGCTTGTGTTCGAACAAACTGGATCCATCTTCGAGGTCCCGGTACCCGTAAGGCTACGATACCGGTCCGGCGAAGTCGAAACCACCGTGGTCCCCGTCACGGAACAGCTCACCGAAGTCCGGATTCCACTAAGAGACGAGCTAAGAGACGTCTCCGTCGATGACAACGACGTGGTCCTTGGCAAAATCAGCCAGTAGACCGGATCCTGAGACACCCCGTGTGCTTCCAATTAGATTGAGTATCTCTCGGCGTCCGGTCAAGCATCCGCGAGGCGAAAGAATATCGGCGATGAGCGTGAGTAGTCGACTTTCCAAAGCGAGCGTGTTCCTCGGCAATGTCCTCCTTATCTTCATCGTAACAGCCCTGTGCCCGTTGCCTGCACATGCTCAGCCGCCAAGCCCTATCTCAATCACAACCGTGACCGAAGCCGTTGGAGCCCACGCCAGCTCCACCTACCACGTGGCGGTCCAGGCCCGACTCGATGCAGGCTTCCACGTCAACTCTAATGAGCCACTCGAGGACGGGCTCATTGCGACCCAGCTAAGTTTCGACCCTGTGGACGGGATCAGTCTCGAGGGGATCGCCTGGCCCGAATCTTTTCTGTTTGAAGTCGGTGGCGAGCCGCTGGCGGTCTTCGAGGAGGAATTTGTCATCGGAGCTAGCTTGGCCCTGGACCCGGACCTTGAGCTTGGCGAGTACATAGTCGCAGGCTCGCTCCGTTATCAAGCCTGTGACGACACGATCTGCTATTTCCCGACGACCGCTAACCTCGAATTCCATCTCTCCGTCGTCGAAGAAACGCAAAGCTTAACGCCCACTCACGTGGAGCTGTTCGACGAGATGACGTTCGTCGCAGTTGTTGATCCAACGATCATCAACCCAACTGCTCGGCCCCGAGATTTTTCCACCGACGATGTCGGAGCAATTGCCCGCTTGGCTCAGTTCACCGTCCTGAACACCACGGGCGGGTATCTGGGTACCGAAGACTTTCTCGAGTTTATCGACCGAGCAGAGACTGGCCGGGGGCAGGAAGGATGGTTCGACGGACGGGGTCCTCTGGCGATTATCTTGCTTGTCCTTATCGGTGGTCTGGCGCTCAATCTAACGCCGTGCGTGCTTCCGATGATCCCGATCAACTTGGCGATTATCGGCGCCGGAACCACAACTGGCTCCCGAGCCAAAGGATTCGCCCTCGGGGGAGCGTATGGTTTAGCCATGGCGCTCGTCTACGGTGTCCTGGGACTGATCGTAATTCTCACCACTGGAAATTTTGGCACGATCAATTCATCTCCATGGTTCAATTTTGCCATTGCCACACTGTTCGTCGTGCTCGCGCTCGCGATGTTCGACCTGCTCTCCATCGACTTTTCGAGCTTCCAGAATCAACTCACTCGCAAAGCCTCGTCGGGCACCGGGTCGTTTCTTGTGGCATTCGGGATGGGTGGCGTCGCCGCATTACTGGCTGGGGCCTGCGTCGCACCGGTTGTCATTCAAGTGATCGTCTTTTCCAGCAATCTGTACGCGACCGGAATGACGGTTGCCTTGGTGCTCCCGTTTCTTCTCGGTGTGGGGATGGCGTTGCCATGGCCCATCGCGGGAGCAGGTTTGACGTTCCTGCCGAAGCCTGGAGTGTGGATGCTACGAGTCAAGCAGGCTTTCGGCGTTTTTATCCTAGGGACCGCAATGTACTACGGATATCTGTCGTACGGGCTTTTTAGCCAACGATGGGTCGACCCGGAAGAGGTAGCAACGAGCGTCCAGCTGCTGCTGGACGAGGGCTGGTATGCCTCACTGGACCAGGGTCTACAATCGGCTCAGACCGACGACAAGATGGTACTGGTCGATGTCTGGGCCACCTGGTGCAAGAACTGTCTCACGATGGACCGAACCACGCTGAAAGATCCAGCCGTCGAAGCGGCGCTCGACCAGTACGTGAAGATCAAGTTTCAGGCCGAGGATCTCAGCCTGTCGCCGGCCCGTGAAGTCATGAAGCGGTTCGAGTCGTTTGGACTACCCACCTACGCGATCTTACGAGTCGGTGGCTCGGCTCCCTCGACCGACTCAGGCTCAAACGACGTGACCCAAACGGATGACTGATCCCCGCCTCAGGACGTAGTACCACACCTGACTCGGAGTGCCCCGGGGTGAACCTTTGCCGACAGTGTTTCACGACCCTGAAACACTTCTCCGTCAACATGGAAGTCTAGAAGCGAGTCGCTGGCAATATCAACCGCGCGCACTGACTGCATCGTGACACCGGGGATCTCGTGAACCGTTCCCGTGAGCAGCCGACGCCCGTGCCATAGTGCCACGAGCGGGGAAACCGAGGGTAGAACCACCAGCTCGAGTAGGCCATCGTCGGGTCGCGCCAGCGGCGCGATCTGCACGTTGACACCATACTGCCGGGTGTTCGCTAGGGCTACTATCAGCGCCTTCTGGCTGACAGCGACATCACTGACCCGAAGAATGTAGTAGCTCGATTCGTATGCCAGCATCTCCCGTACTGTCGAACCCATGTATCCGCACAGGCCTCGCGTTGTACGCGAGTTGAACACTGCGGCGAGGTGTGCATCGAGTCCGACACCAGCGACATTAAAAAACAGACGCCCACCTAATTCGCCGGCATCGATCGCGCGGGGCTCACCCTGGAGGGCCGTCATCAGGGATCTGGCTGGGTCCCGCTGAGGCAATCCAAGCTCGCGCGCAAGCCCATTGCCGGAGCCCCCGGGCACAATCCCCAGCGCCGAGCTGTGAAAGGCAACTTCGGACGCCACTTCGTTGACGGTGCCATCCCCACCCCACGCCACGACAGTGTCGACTGCGCGGTCGACACACGAACGGGAGAGTTCGCGCGCGTGACCACGGCGCATCGTCACAAATACGTCGCCTTCGATACCGCACCGGCGAAGAACATCGTGTGCGAGCGCCACTCGTGCGTCGGTGTGTCGGCGATATACAGACCCGGCGATTGGATTGATGATGATTCCAGCTCTCATTTCATTGCTCACGATACGATCGGCATGAAACGCTTTGTCTCTCTATCGAGCGTTACGGATCTAGGTGTTATAGTAGGAATGCATGAGTTGGCCGTGGGTGAGACTGAGTTTCGTCATCATCATACTGGCCGTAGTCTTCACCTCAGGGTACCGCCTACTCCACTCCGAGCAGCAACGTAGCTTCGAAAACGACGCCGCCAGTACCTACGACAAGCTGGCGTGGACGCTTACCGTTGTCTTGGCCGATCTCCGCTCTGCTCAGCAGGCGTACGTAGCCAGCGGCCAGGATCCGGATGAGTGGTATGCACAAGTCGCCACCCATCTCGGCAGACTGAAGGGTGGATTAGCCGATCTCCGGGCAATGTCTCAATCCAGCGAGGCGGTTGAGATCGTTACCGCTGCTGATGCACTCGTGGAGCGCCTGAAGCGCGTGGGCGAATCAGCCCGGAGCCACACCACGATCGGCCAAGTCCTGATGGCGTCAGACTTGGTCTTTACGGATGGGCAAGAGCTCACGCGACAGGTGTCTCAACAGCTCGCTCGTGCCAGATCCGTCGAGGCCGAGGTACGATTCAGACGGCTGGGTGAACTTCGCACTGACGACGTCATGACGGTAGTTGTTGCAGCAGCTGTTGTTGTTGTTATCGCTTTCGTGCTTCTGCCGGTGCCTCATACTCCATTTGAGGTCTCCGAATTGACGACCACAGAACACCAGGTCGACACAACAGCCGCGTCAGTGCCTACGGATGCCGCGCTGGTTTCGGCGGATTTTGAAATCGACCCGGGTGACCCACCGGAGACGGAACCGGTTCCCGCACTAGGCGCTCTCGAGCTAGATCTGGAATCGACCCGCCCCCGTAAGGAACCGGTCTCACCAGCCGATTGGGCCGTCGGAACTGACCTGGCAAAGGATCCGGACCGATCCGCCGCCACAACCGTCGTCCCTGACCTGGCGACTACCGCTCAGCTGTGCACTGACCTCGGGCAAGTCTCCACAAGCGACGAGCTTGACAACCTGCTGAGTCGAGCCGGAGATCTTTTGAACGCCTCGGGCCTCGTCGTCTGGGTTCGTGACAGCAGCGGGCTGGCGCTTCGCCCCGCGATTGGCCATGGCTACGCCCCGCAGACCTTGGCCCGGCTGGCACGGCTGGCGTGCGATGGTGAAAGCGCGACCGCAACCGCCTACCGAACAGCTCGGCTCCAGATTGTCCCCGGCGGAGAGCGCGGCCACGGGGCAGTGGCTGTGCCCCTTGTTTCCTCCACGGCCAATACCAGCCGATGTGTCGGCGTCTTGTCTGCCGAGGTGCGGCACGGGTGGGAAGCGAGTGATGGCGTGCAGGCGACGGCAATGATCCTCGCCGCACAACTCTCTACAGTGGTGATGGCCGACCCGACACAGGCAGAGCACAAGACACGACCCTGACCTGCGGGCAACCTGTTCGGATCCCGACTGTAGTGCCCCGGCACTAGACACGGTGATGTGGCTATGGAGTGGTATTCAACAGCATTGCGCCAGTACGCCGTGTTTGCGGGACGAGCTCGGCGCAATGAGTACTGGCTGTTCGTGCTCATCAGCGCGCTGGTTGTGCCTGGCCTTGTCAATGGGTCGCTCATGGGGGGCGACATCCGGGCTCTTCCACTCCTATACAACTTGGCCGTGGTGCTTCTGGGCCTTGCAGTGACTGTTCGGCGTCTTCATGAAACCAACCGCAGCGGATGATGGCTCCCGACCTTGCTCGTACCGCTCTTGGGCGCCATCGTGTCCTTGGTGTTCATGACAACCCCAGGCGGCGAGATGGCCAACAGGTTCGGTGCAAGTCCGAAGCATGCTTTGGGGGTTGAATTTCTCACGAGCCTTATCAGCGCGTCCACGCTCAGATAAAGGCATCCCGCGGACACCTGGCAGGTGCGAGTGCTTCGCTCGAACGAAGTAGCTCGCCCACGTCAGCGGATTGGAGCGACGACGTTTTCTAAGCCTTGCGAAACGCGGTTACTCCATCCGGGCAATAGCGAGACGCTATCATTGCAGCCCGTCCACGGTCTTTCTGTGACTACAGCGCACGACATAAACGACAAATGAGTCCAGCCTTTGGTCTGGGACGACAACACAGAGCCCTACTTCATCACCGCGGGGGCCTCCTGCTAGAGTCTGACCGGACATTGCGGTGCAGATGTCCACCCTCCCGGTAAGGGTGTTCAGTCGAAAAACACCTGTGTTGGTTCATTGCGATGGCCGTTTTGCGAGAAGGGTTTAAAAGTCCTCTTCTGAGGTCCACCTGACAGGACGACACGCCGCCGAAACTAGCCAGCCTTGGCATACCTGCTCCAGAATTTGGACGGCACGGGATTTAATACCAAAGTCTACGGTCGCGCGGAATCAACGGAGTGCGTTAACTCAGGCAGGCGCTAGCTTCGCCGCATTCCGTCGCAGGGCAAGAGCGATTCCGTGCGGCCATCCTCATCCCTAGGGGAGGATATACTTGAGCCGGTGAACACACACCTTAGCCTCCCACTCGACAACGCCGCCATCGAGCGGATCCTGCCGCATCGATACCCCTTCCTCCTGGTCGACAAGATCACGGAATTCGAGGAGGACAGGCGAATTGTCGGCATCAAGAACGTCTCGCTCAACGAAAGGTACCTGGCGCATCGTCCGGGTGAGCCTCCCGCCCTCCCACCGACGATCCTGACCGAGGCTGTCGCTCAAGTGGGCGCGATCCTGATTCTGGCTAAACCCGAGAATCGGGAGAGGTTGATCTACTTTCTCGGAATCGAGCAAGTGCGGTATCTCAAGCCAGTTCATCCGGGAGATGTCGTCGTGATCGAAGCCACGGTCGAGCGCCTTCGGAGCCGAATGGGTCAGCTCAAGGGCTTCGCTCGAGTTGGTGACACGCGGGTCGTCGAAGGGACGATGGCTTTCGCGCTGGGGCCAAGAAAAGACGAGTAACGTCCAGACGATGGACGCCGCGAGCAGGCCCAGAAGCGGCTTCTAGAATATGACCATTAAGGTGACGGCAAGCCCGAACACCAGGACAATGTCATGTTTCTCGGCTGAATGCATGAGAAGCTCCCCTAAGTAATCGTCCGCACGGTTTGGTTCTTCGCCAAATAGACAGCGAGGATCGACTCCGGGTGGGAGTGCGGATCATTTCAGGTACCCGTCGGTGCCAGCCAGACTGCACAATGACCCAAACGCGATACTTTTCGGCCTGTTGGGTTAGTGACTAGACACCCAGGGTTTCTGTTATAAGATCAGTTTTGTGGTAAAAAAATGGAAGGTTCAAAGAAGAGTTCCCGGGGCACCTGGTTCGGGGTCAAGTGGACCACCGTGGGTCCTGATCGCCGGGGTCGTAACCGTCGTGGCCGTTGGACTTGGTGCCCTCTACCCTAGGGGCGGCCCTGATGTGTCCGATGCTGGGATGGACGCCGCGGTCGAAGCCGCCGACACCGTTGACGCGGAAACGACCGGCTTCACCCCTCCATTCGTACCGACACAAGAGGCTTCGCCTGCACACCCGGAGGGTGTCCCGTTGCCGAATCTTCCACTCATGCCCAATATGGTGCCACGGTCACCCGAGGTGGTGAGCGCTGCCTATGAGTTCGCGGCCCGCAACCCGGACGTGCTCGAGTATGTGCCCTGTTACTGTGGCTGCGAATCGGCGGGACACACAGGCAATGCAGACTGTTTTGTCCAGTCTCGAAACCAGAATGGTTCGGTCAACTCGTGGGAACCCCATGGAATGGCTTGTATCGTGTGTATCGACGTCGCCCAAGAGGCCATGCAGTTGCATGCCTCAGGCGGGTCCGTCGGTGACATCCGGTCGGCAGTCGAAGCAAAGTATCTGCCTCGCGCCATAAGCCAGACGCCGACACCCGCTCCCCCGGCTGAGTAGACAGCTGAAGAGCCGGCGGAGGCGCTCAGCGAGAGATAACGGGCCTTGCTATAATCGAACGTGTCGTCACGCGCCCCCCGCCTGACGTCTTTCCCCACGCCAACCTTTGAAGCGCTCGCGTGTCTCTTTGAATCGATCCAGGAAGGGATCTACATCGGCACGCTGCACCGAGGCGTCGATACAACCGTCACGGCCAATCCTCACTTAAAGCTAATGTTCGGCCATCCTCCCGAGGCCGAAGCAGAAGCGGTCCGCCCATTTGAACTCGAACGCTTTGTCGATCCGGAGGCGCGCACGGAATTCCTAAAACGACTCGAACGGGATGGTGCCGTTTTGGACTATCTCCTCCGGTTACGCCGAGCGGATGACTCATCATTTTGGGTCGAAGTGACCGCTCATGTTGATGAGCCCAAAAATCAGATCGGCCGTCGACTCGTTGCCCTCATGCGGGACGTCAGCGAACGCCGGCGACTGGAGGAGCAGGGTCGCGACTTCTACCACCAGCTCCTCCAGTCTGAGAAAATGGCCGCGCTCGGACAGACAGTTTCTGGTGTTGCCCACGAGCTCAACAATCCGCTAGCGACAATTCTTACCTGGTCGGAGCGCCTGTCGTTGCGCCCCTCTGACGACGTGACAAAAAGAGGTATTCAAACCATCCTGAGCGAGTCCGAACGCGCCGCAAAGATCGTCAGAAACCTCCTGACGTTCTCACGAAAAAGACATACGACCCGGGCGGTGATCGACCTGAACCAAATCGTCCGAGAAACGCTCTCACTGCGAGCTTATGACCAACGCGTCTCCAACGTGACGGCGATCGAGGCCTTAGCTGGTGGCCTTCCACAGGTGTTTGCCGATCCCCATCACCTCAAGCAGGTCCTGCTCAACCTCATCGTCAACGCCGAGCAGGCCATGTTGGCCACGAATGGTCGGGGGACGCTCGTCGCTCGAACGTGGCACGACGCGGAAAGGGAATCGGTTGTCTTGGAAATCAACGACGATGGTCCTGGCGTGCCCGAAGAGGTGCAGGCAAAGATTTTCGACCCGTTCTTCACCACCAAAGGTGTGGGACAAGGGACCGGTCTGGGGCTAACAGTTGCCTACGCCATCGTGCAAGAACACGGAGGCCGTATTCGCGTGGCTTCGGGCCCCGGTCAGGGGGCCTCGTTTTTCGTGGAGTTCCCAGCCAGTGGTGGCGTCGTCCGTCAGGTTCAGGTAACGCCACCGGTTCCAAAGGAGACCTCGAATGGAAGAGGTGCGCGGGTGCTCGTCATCGAGGATGAACCCGCACTCGCGGCAGCGGTCTCAGAGGCACTGACCGATGCCGGGTTTCAGGTTGACCAGGCCGGGGATGGGCACGACGCACTGGACCGGATTCAGGAGAGCGTGTACGACCTGCTCGTCTGCGATCTCAAGATGCCACGAATGGACGGCCCGACCCTTTATCGCACGATCACAAAAACTGAACCAGCGCTGGCCAGGCGGATGGTCTTTGTCACGGGAGACGTGGCAGGAACCGAAGCTGAACGGTTTCTCGAAGAAAGCGGCTGTCAGTGGCTTGCTAAACCGTTCAGACTGGCCGATCTCCTCAAAGTCGCGTTCGACGTGACCGGGTAGCCCAACCTTCCGCGTTGCCGTCCAAGGCACTCAACACCGAGCCGCAGCCACTTCAACTTGCCGAATCGGGCGACTCGCCTTCACCGCAACCCGTCGTGGGCGTGAATGCATGCCGACCTTTGCTTTGACCGTCTTGACCGCCACAGGCTTTGTGAGCGCGACACTTAGCTGTTCAGGTGCCAGGTCGGGTCCGAGCAGCTTACGCAGTCGCTGGACGGCGCGGGCGTGAAGTTGCGAGACGCGAGATTCATTGACGCCGATTGTCTCTCCGATCTTTTTCATTGTCACCTCGCCGAAGTAATAGAGCGTGACAACTTTCCGTTCCCGGGGTGGAAGCGCGGTAATGGCAGCCCGGACTCGGTTCTGTACCTCGCCCAGCTCACACAACTTGTCTGGTGCAGCCGGCTCGGAGGGCAGCAGCACCGGAGGCAGGCTCGCCTCGTCGACGTTGTCGATCGTGGCCGACGGCGACGTCGCCTCGATCGTCTTGATCCTGATGATGGTGCGACTCAGGTGCGCCTCGTCAGCACCCATGCGGCTGGCCAATTCTGAGAGCGACGGCTCGGAACCGAGCTCATTGCGCAGGTGTTGACGTGCAGCTTCGAGTTCACGCCGCACACGACGGATTCCGCGTGGCCACGCGCCTCTACGGAGCGCGTCGATCATTGACCCGCGGACACGGCGCTCTGCGAACGTCTCGAACTTGATTCCGCGTTTTTCATCGAAGCGGTTAGCAGCGTCGATCAGTCCAATCATTCCGTCCTGAACCAAGTCGCCGATATCAATCGAGGTCGGCATCGAGGCAGCTAGTCGTCGCGCCTGGGCTTGCACGAACGGCACGCTCGCGGCGATCCGCTCTTCCTGATTATCAAGTGTGGTCTGCTTCTGCATAGCTTCCGACTCCCTTCGGTGGTCCGGCGTCTCGCCACCGCGGCGACGTTCGGACTGACCTCATGAAGGGCAAGAGCAATGCCAGGCAGTTTTGGACCGTGCGAAGAAGGGACAGGAAGTCACGTGAACGACAATAACTTGTTCTTTTTACGCTACCTACAGCACAGGAAGGGCTGTGCAGAAAGGAGAAGATTCTGGATGCGCTGTGTAGGAACGCTGACGCCTAGAGCGCCTGATCGTCAAAATATTGACAAGATCTGGTCGAAATAGATCCGAATGCAGCAGGTCTCATGGGCTCGAGAACCTAGCACGGATGTCTCTTCTGGTACCGATCGCATTGACAGCACTGGTCACGATCTGGTTGGCCTTGGATCGGCCTGACGACTTGCCCAGCTTGGTCTCTAGCAGCTCTGGATTCGCCAAAATGATACCGAGCTGGTTATTCAGACGGTGAAGCCGGTGTCCCAGGCCTGGCTCTTCACCGCAGAGCACGGACCCGTCGTAAGGGTAGAGAACCTGCGGCTCTCCGGCCATCAACCAAGCCGTCGTTGTTCGCCAACCGGCTGACGGCGACTGGAGTCTTCGGGCCTCCGCCACAGCGTCTCAACAAAGATCCGGACCGAGCCGCCAGCCGTGCGTACATATTCGACTTTCCCACTAGCGATCCAGTTATAGATCGTCCGCCGACTCACGCCAACAAGCTCGCAGGCCTTCATGATCGATATAGTCTTTCTGTCGACAATCATCACCTTGCTCATCGCCTTCCCATAATTGTTCGCGCCCCCGCTCAGCGGATCGTAGCGATGTGACCCGCTGATTTCGCTTCGAAGAGTGGTATCGGCAAACTATGAAAAAAGCTGTAGCATTGTGCGATCCTTAACCCGATTTCTACACATCGTCAAAATACCGGCACCAGCGTAAATGACTGAAAAAATTGAACATCTACTCCTTGTAGAAGATGAGATCGCCTTACGTGAGGCGACCGCAGAGCGTCTGGAGGAACACGGCTATCGGGTGGTTCAGGCCGAATCTGGAGAAGATGCGCTGCAGCGGATTTCAGACTTCGCATTCGACGCAATCATTACCGACCTCAGACTCCCCGGCATAGACGGAACCCAGGTCATTCAGAGGTCCCTTGAGCTGTACCCAGACATCGTCGGCGTCGTGGTCACCGGATTTGGCACGGTCAGGGATGCAGTTGAAGCAATCAAAAACGGCGCGAGTGACTTTATCACCAAGCCATTCCAGTTCGACCACCTGCTGCACGTCCTCACGACGGCGCTCGAGCAGCGCCGGCTAAAGTCCGAAAACGCGTATCTGCGGTCGCAGTTGGAGGAACGGTATCGCTTCGAAGGTATTATCGGCCGGAGTCAGCCGATGCGACGACTGTTTCAGATACTCGAGACCGTCGCCGGTGCGACCAGCACGATTCTCATCACCGGGGAGACCGGCACGGGCAAAGAGCTCGTTGCCCGTGCCATTCACCACAACAGTCCACGTTGTCGCCATCGATTTGTCGCCTTGAACTGCGGCGCGATACCTGAAACGCTGCTGGAGGCGGAACTGTTCGGCCACGTCCGCGGGGCGTTCACCGGTGCAGTGGCCACGCGTCAAGGTCGACTTGAGCAGGCGCATCGGGGAACACTGTTTCTCGACGAAATCGGCACGATGAGTGCCAGCCTGCAAGCGAAACTCCTGCGAGCGCTGCAGGAGCGTGAGTTCGAGCGTCTTGGTGACAGCAAGCCAATGCGCGTTGACGTGCGGGTCATTGCCGCCACCAACTCCAACCTGGAAGAGATGATCGAGGACGGCACGTTCCGAAAGGATTTGTACTATCGGCTTAACGTCATCCCGATTCACCTGCCACCGCTCTCGGAGCGCCGCGAGGATATCCCCCTTCTAATCAAGAGCTTCATCCTTAAATTGTCTCAGCAACATGAGCCTGCCCGAACCGATGTGGTCTTCTCGCAGGAGGCGATGCGGCGGTTAATGGCGCACAACTGGCCCGGGAATATCCGTCAGCTGGAAAACGTCGTAGAGCGCGCACTGACAATGACGCCTGGACGGAATCAGATCGACGTGGCCGACCTCCCGCCGGATCTCCAAACGAACGGGGATCCATCGAGGAAGGTGGATATCGACCTTCCAGAAGACGGTGTGGATCTGCAGCAGTACGTCCAGGAGATCGAACGCTGTCTTATCCGTGCGTCCCTAGAGCGAACCGGCGGGAATAAACGCAGGGCCGCCGAACTCCTCAACATCAAGCGGACGACTCTGGTTGAAAAAGCGAAGCGCCTCGAGCTCTGAACGGATCAGTGCGCTGGTATCACCAGCCGTGGCTCTAGTTGGATATCATGCTCTGTCCAGGACGTCCAGACGGTAGTCGACCATACGGTCCCCATCGAAGATCCAGTACCCTGAGAATCGCCTGCCTTGAATGACCAACGGTAACCAATATCGATCATCCTCCCACATTTCGTCGAACGGTATTGCTGCAAGGTCATACCACCTGGGAGCCGCCTCGTCGGTCTCGATCGCGGTACCTTCGATCTCGTGAGTGCGATAGACATAGCCATACGTCGAGTAACCATCGACGAACTGGAATCGATGGTGGCCCATCAGGACAAGCGCACCCGCCGTGACCCCGACCTCCTCCCGAAGCTCCCGCTCTGCACATGCCTGGGGCGTTTCACCAGGCTCAAGCCGACCACCGGGACCGTTGATCTTGCCGGCTCCCAACCCTCGCTTTTTTCGGATCAGCAGAATCTGCCCGCCGTGAATCACAAACACCAACGTCGCGTGATCGACCGCCTTCCAGGTTGTCCAGTCGATGTCGGTGATCTTGTTCATACTCATGATGGAGAGCCCAGCTAGCCTACCCCACAGACCGGACACCATTGTTTTTGCGACATACAATGGTGGGAAACGTTCCGCCGATAAGCTACACGCATCCTCATTACTCCGACGCTGACCTCCGGCTCGCGTTCGTGCTCAACACCAGCTTGGCCATTCTCGAAATCGTGGGTGGGCTCTGGACCAACAGCGTGGCGATCCTCTCGGACGCCGTCCACGACTTGGGCGACAGTTTGGCCCTGGGTGCGGCCTGGTCCCTCGACAAGTACTCGCAAAAGGTCAGCGACCGGCAGATTCTCATACGGGTATCTTCGGTTTTCCCTGCTTGGCGCCTGGATGAACACTCTCGTGTTGGTTCTGGGATCGATCATCGTTCTGACCGAAGCGGTCCCCAGATTATTCAAACCGGAGCGGCCGAATGCCACCAGAATGCTTCTCTTCGCGTTGGTTGGAGTGGTCGTCAACAGCGCTGCCGCGTGGCGACTTCTGGGACGCAAGTTACTCAACACCCGAATTGCCTCTTGGCATCGCATCGAAGACGTGCTGGAATGGATTGCCGTCCTCATCATCAGCGTCACGTTGATGTTCGTCGACCTTCCCGTGCTCAACCCAATTCTCTCAGTTGCGATCACGACCTACGTTCTGTTCAGCGTCATACGACATTTGAGGCAGACGTTTCTCGTCTTTCTGCAAGCGGTCCCCGACGACATTGGACTTGGCCGGAACTTGAGCAGCGTCTGAGTGCGCTGGAGCACGTGCTGTCGGCCCACCACACTCACGTCTGGTCGATGGACGGAGCCAAACCACGTTCTGACCACTCATGTGGTCGTCGCCAGCCAGACCGACCGGGATGCACTAGCCCAGGTTCGTCGTGACGTAGTCCAGTTCTGCAAGGAATATCGCTTCGCCCACACGACGGGCGAGATCGAGTGAGGTGAGGACGAATGCCGGATGGGGATCGGCTAACGGGACCCTCCTGTGGTCGCTTGACTCGCCCCAAAGTCCCCCTAGTTGATCGTCTCGCTTGTTATGTGACCGCCGTATCAAATGTGGGAACCTGAAAAAAGAACTGGTCGACGATATCACGCAACTCATCGACCGACTCAGCGCTGTTGATCGCGGTCCGGAGCCGGGACCCCCCATGGCCACCTTTCGTATACCACGACCCCAGCGCTCGTAGCTTGTTGATCACCCAGCGCTCTCGGCTCCGCTGTGGTCGGACGCCACGCGTACCGGCTTCACCTGCTGGCGACGGCGCTTGATGACGAAATCCCTCTTCCTCGTTAGCTCCCTCACGAAGCAACAACTCGACATAGTCCAAAAGAAATTGCCCTCGGTCGGCCGCGGTCACCGGTGGAGCCGGCCGTCCAAGGGCGAGACTGTGAGCCTGCTGGAAGATCCAGGGGTTCCGCAACGCGCCGCGCCCCACCAGTACGCCCCCGACCCGGGTGGTCGCGACCCGGTCGACGACCTGCTCGGGTGTCACGCAGTCACCACTACCAAAGACCGGGATCGTGACGCCACCGGCCACCTCATCGATCAACTCCCAGTCAGACGTCCCCCGGTATGACTGGGCCGCTGTGCGGCCGTGCACCGCCACGGCCGCAGCCCCCGCATCCTCCATCATCTGTGCGACCATCGGTGCATTGATCGCTGATTCATCCCAGCCGGCTCGCATCTTGACGGTCACCGGGACACGGACCGCCTTAGTCATTGACCGCACAACGCGCGCGGCGTGTGTCGGCTCCCGCATCAGGCTACACCCGGCGTTGTGCTTGGCAATCTTCTGAACCGGACACCCCATGTTGACGTCGATGATGTCGGCGCCCATCCTTTCAACCACTTGTGCAGCAGCGGCCATCGTCTCTGGATCACCACCGAAGATCTGGATTGCGACGGGCCGCTCTTCCTCGGTATATTCCGCGTACTCCAGCGTTCGATCGATTCCCCGGACAAGCCCTTCCGAGCTCACCATTTCAGTCACCACCAGGCCACACCCACCGTGGCGTTTCACGAGACGACGAAACGCCGTGTCAGTCATCCCTGCCATCGGTGCCAGCGCAAACGGGTGATCGAGTTGAACCGTATCAATCCTCATCGATTCTCATGATAAACCACCGGAGTGCGAACCACAGACATCGATGTGCTCACCCATATCGATAACACCGCCTCAACACTCGACAGGACAAATCCTCAAGACGAACGTCTAGATCTCACACTCCAGCCGTGTGTTACGCCGGAGGACACAATGGGTCAGCGGCCGAAAGGCGACCCAACTATGAATTCCTTTTAGGGCCCGAGACTAGGAGAGCCGGCGTTTTCAGGATCCGCGCGAAACACTTCGTACATTTGACGAAGCTCCTCGTTCTTCCATTCAATAACCGCCTCAGCTCTCAGCGATTCCAGGTAGTCAACGTACTCCTCGGTCCGGCGGTCATTGAACACATTGTTAGAGATGTCGTCGCGCACTTCATTGAACGGCTGTACGAGGTCGTTCGTTCGATCCGCCAACATCACGATTTGGTATCCCTGTGGAGCTCGGACCGGGTCGGCCACTTCACCGACGTCAAGGGGTACGATCAGATTCTGAATGGCTTCGCTGTACTCGCTGAGCCGCAGCGGACCAATCAAACCACCGGTCGACTTCGACGAGGAGTCAGACACTTCTTCGGCGACGGTCGCGAAAGTCTCTCCAGCTCGAAGCCGCGCAACCGTCGTCTGAGCCACGACAAGCGCTTCGTCGTCGGCGGTCACGTTCACACCACCGACGCCCTCAGGCACCGCAATCAGAATTTCCCGCAGCGTCGCCGTTCCGGGTTCGGTGAACTCCTCGAGATGCGTGTCGTAGTACTCACGAGCTTCAACGTCGGTGATTGACACGCGGCTGAGAATCTCGATTTGCTGGATCTGGCTCACCAGCATCTGACGCTCCATCACCCGCCGCAAGTCAGCCATGCTTAGACCTTCCGACTCAAGTAACATTTGCTCAAATTCCTCATCGGTCTCGAACTCGTTCTCAGCTGCGAGACTGGCGACGATCTCTTCGAACTGTTCATCTGACAACTGGTATCCCAGGTCCCGGCCACGCTGCACCAAGAGCAACTCATCCACCGCTCTCGTGATCACACCGGGAGTGACCTCTCGAATCAGATTGACCAACTCGGTGTTGTTTTGCGGCTGGACGCCAGCGGAGCGAATCTCGTTGATCTGGCGGGTTTCCAAATCCGTTTGCGTGATGATTTGCCCGTTCACCTTTACGAGCACCCGTTCGATGATTCTCGGCGGGTTGTCGGAACTCTCGGAAGGCTGGGCATGACCAGCAGTGGCCGCCACCAGCAACCCCAGTGCGACAGTCCCCACTAGTGACGAGCGATGTAGCACAGTCATTAGGCCTCTATGCATTCTAGTGCGATGTGTGCAACAAATCTATCCAGTGGGCAGGCGCCGCCACCATCGTGGCTCGGCGGGATCGGATTCACAACATTCGTCACTCACGCGCCGGCACTCAACTCGGACAAGAGTCCACTAATCTGCGCCAGGACTTCGTCGTCAGCGCCGGTCCGGTCCCGCTTGAGGACCTCCTGCTTGCTGAACCCCTCGGTAACACGGCCGGCCGTAGCTCGCTTGGTCCACCACGAAACGGACTCGTCAATTAGTGCACTTCTTCGCCTTTGCCGGCGCCCGTGAGTTATATCCAGGTCGACCCTGATCACGGCTGGGGGCGTAAGAGACATATCTGGCCGTGCCTCGACTAACGCCACCAGCCGTTCCGGATTAATCGGTGTATCGGGTCTGAACTTCACCACAACTAGATGTTTTTCTCGGTCAATCGAATCGATACCCAGTTGATCGGCCATTAAACGGACCCGGCCAAACTCGATCAGGCGAATCACTTTTCGTGGCACCGGTCCATATCGGTCACTCAGCTCCTCGAGTAGCGTTGCAAGCTCCGCCTCGCCCTCTGCTGCGGCCACACGTCGATACAGCGCCAAGCGCTGATTGGTCTCGGGAACGTATTCCTCGTCGACCCGCAGCTCGATCCCAAGTGTCACCGTGGCCCGACGCTCCTCGCCCGTCGCCTCGCCCTTGAGCTCGCGAACCGTGCGCTCGAGCAGTTTCACATACATATCGAAGCCGATCGCTTCGATCTGGCCGCTTTGCTCCGCGCCCAACAGATTGCCGGCGCCACGGATTTCGAGGTCAAGCGCAGCGACTCGAAACCCGCTCCCGAGAGCACTGAACTCTTTGATCGCGGCGAGGCGCTGCCGCGCGACACGCGACAAGTTGTCCTCAGGTGGAATCAATAGATACGCGTACGCCCGCCGGTTCGACCGACCGACACGTCCGCGAAGTTGATACAGCTGTGCCAATCCGTACCGGTCTGCATGGTTGACGATAATCGTATTCACGTTGGGAATGTCGAGACCATTTTCGATGATCGTCGTCGACAGCAACACATCGAACTCGTGTGCCACAAATCCGATCATCGCCTTCTCCAACTCGGCTTCACCTGACTGCCCATGGGCGACGGCAAGCCTGGCCTCTGGAACCAGGCGCCTAATAAGATCGGCGATGCTGGCGATCGAGTGGATTCGGTTGTGAACGAAATATACTTGCCCGTCGCGATCCAGCTCCGTTCGGATTGCGCGGGCCACGACACTCGGGTCGAATTTAACCACGTTGGTCTGGATTGACAGCCGGTCCTTCGGCGGGGTCTCGATCACCGACATGTCGCGGATCCCCATCAACGACATGTTCAGGGTCCGTGGAATCGGCGTGGCGGTCAGGGTCAGCACGTCGACCTTGTGCCGAAGCGTCTTGATCCGCTCCTTGTGTGCTACGCCGAACCGTTGTTCCTCATCGATGATCAGTAGCCCTAGATCGTGAAACTCCACGTCCTTTGAGAGCAGTCGGTGGGTCCCGACGATGAGGTCCACCTTTCCCGCAACGAGATCACTGAGAACGGCTTTCTGTTCGACTCGGCTTCGAAAGCGGCTTACCATCTCGACGCGCACCGGAAACGCCGCGAACCGCTTGACAATCGTCTGGAAGTGCTGGAACGCCAAGACCGTGGTTGGTGACAGCAGGGCAACCTGTTTGCCCTCCATCATTGCCTTGAACGCGCCTCGTAAAGCGACCTCTGTCTTTCCATATCCGACATCACCACACAACAACCGATCCATGGGCGATGGCATCTCTAGGTCCCGTTTGATATCGGCGACTGCAGTGGCTTGATCCGGAGTCAGACTGTACTTAAATGCAGATTCGAACTCGTGTTGCCAGTGAGTGTCAGGGCTGAATTTGTGTCCCGCGGCCGCCTTCCGCGCCGCGTAGAGCTTGAGTAGCTCGCCGGCCATATCCCGCATCGCCCGTTTGACGCGTGTCTTGGCACGCTCCCAGCTGGCGCCACCTAGCCGGTCGAGTGCTGGGTGCTGCCCGCCAGTGAACTTCTGGATCAGGTCGAGGTGCTCGACCGGCACGAACAGCTTATCGCCGCCGGCGTAGCGAAGCTCCATCAGCTCATGTGGCGTTCCACCCACATCCAACTGAGTGAGTCCCACAAAACCTCCGATGCCGTGGTCGACGTGGACGACGTGGTCTCCGACCTTGAGGTCGCGAAGGTCGGAAAGGAATGCCGTCGCCGCCGACTTTTTCCGATCGAAAACTCGTCGCTCTTCGTCGAAGAGGTCGGTCTCTGCGTAGACCTGCAATCCAACTTCTGGAAGCCGAAACCCCTGTGACAACTGACCGGTCGCGACGAGTATCGCGACACCCTGAGTCGTCTCAGCTCGGTCGACGGACACCGCAGAAAGCTCGCACTCCCGCAACAGCTCGGTGATTCGTTCCGCACGCCCGGCTGTCGCCGCTACAAAAAGCTGGGTCTCCCCTGCGGACCGACTCTTCCGAACAGCGTCAACCCAGTCGCCAAGCCGGCCGTGAAATACCGTGGCGGGCTGACACGCCACCGGTCGATGGGGGAGGGCGTCATCGCCGTCGAGACCGAGTGTTTCAAAACGGCCGCCGCCTTCGAGACGAACCCGGAGCTCAGGCCACGTGGTGAGCAATGTCTTTGGGTCCGTCGGGGTCTCACCCCGTTTCGTCGCCGCCGCATGGTTCTCTCCAATTTGGTCAACCGCTTTCGTGACGCACCGCTCGCATTCCTCTAGTTCAGTCACAAACATCTGTGTCATCGTTTGGGAGAGGTACTCGAGCACGCTACTACGCCGGTCAAAAACCTCCGGGTCGTCAGGATCCTTCGTTTTCCGCTCGAATGTCTCGCGAAGCGGTACCACGGCGGCGCGATCAATCGTCATGACCGATCGTTGACTCGACGGATCAAACTGCCGCAGTGATTCGATCACGTCCCCAATAAACTCGACTCGAATCGGATAGCTCTCACCCGCTGGAAAGAAGTCGACCAGCCCGCCGCGCGTGCAGAACTCCCCGTGCTTGTCGACCGGATCCTCACGCACAAAGCCGGCATCGACCAGCAAGTCTCCTAGGTCAGACGGAGACAACTCTCCCCCGAGCACCAGCTCCCGGGTCGCTTGCAGAAGACGTTCCAGGCCGCTGACCCGTGGGAGCAGCGCAGGCGCAGAGGCAACCACGAGTCTAGCGGTTCCCTGGGCGAGAGCCGTCAGAGCTCGCGCGCGAGCAGACGCGACATCGAAGTGGGGCACAATCGCCCGATACGGGTCCACTTCCACCGACGGAAAGGGGAGGACGCTGCGCGCGACCTCAGCCTCTGAAAATCCTTGAAGCGCGGCGAAGAAAAATCGGATGTCCGACGTCATAGACTCGACGTCGTTGTCGGTTGGAACGACGAAGACAGTGGGCGCACTGGTCCCCGCGTTCGCGACGGCCAGCGCCTGCGCAGAAGGAGTTAGGCCCGTGACCAGCTCTGCAGTGCCGCCAAAACCGACGAGGCTCGCGGTCGATTTGAGCAGCGCGCGCAGAGTCAGGGAGGGTACGGCAATCGACACGCAGACGTCCTGTCGTGAACCAGGAAACTTTTGATGTTACCACGCAGATAGACGATCACTCGCCCGGTCCGTTCCGAAAGCGAATGTTCGGCGTGAAGGTCCAAGCATGGCGAGGGCGGTAAATCCCGATGTCCTTGATGTCCGACTTCACTCGGAAGGTGTGAAGGAGACGGTGGTAGTCGTAGGGACGCCCTTCGCGCGTGTGCACTGCAACGTCGAGTTTGTACGTTCCCTCCACGAGGTCAAGGTGTTCGATGACGACACTCACCTCGCCGTCTCCAGTGATGGTTTCTGACTTGAAGTCCTCAATATCGGTGTTGGTTCCATAACAGCAGATCCCCTCCGTATTGAAGATACTGATGCCAAACACGAAGTCGTCCAATGGCACCGATGCGGTGACCTTCATTCTAACCGTCATTTGATCGCCGCTTTGGAACAGGTGCGTCGGACCGTCATCACCATCGATCGTTACGTTTGTGATCGTCGCATCTCCCGATCCCCAGCGGCCTTCACTCGCCCGAAACATATCTTCGGGCGGCTCTCCGTCGCCTCGGGATTCGTCTGAACCCGTCCGGGGCGTCGTCTTGTCAAGCGTCGTTGCCTCGACCCGTTTCTTGTCTTCCGCCGCCAGCAACTTTTCCTCGGCCGCGGCCACGTCGCTCAGATACATGTGTACGACACGACGGGGATCACCTTGTCCCTTAATCTGGCCCTCGTCGAGCCACACCGCTTCATCGCAGAACTTCTGCACGGTGTTCAGACCATGAGTCACCAGCAGGATCGTCTTGCCATGCCGCTTGAACTCCGAAAACTTGTCGAGGCATTTGAGGCTGAACCCTTCGTCGCCAACCGCCAGGACCTCATCGACAATCAAGATGTCAGGATCGACGTGAACGGCGACCGCGAAGCCCAGCCGCATATACATCCCGGACGAGTAGGTTTTCACCGGGGCATCAATGAAGGCTTCGAGTTCAGCGAACCGGACGATTTCGTCGAAACGTTCGGTGATCTCCCGCTTGCTGAGTCCAAGCATAACGCCATTGATGAAGACATTCTCGCGGCCAGAAATCTCCGGGTGAAAGCCTGCGCCCAGCTCGATGAGCGCTGAGATACGACCGTTAACCTGCACCTCGCCACTGGTCGGTTTAGTGATACCAGCGATCAGGTTGAGGAGTGTACTCTTGCCAGAGCCGTTGCGACCGATGATACCGAAGGCCGAGCCGGTAGGCACACTGAATGAGACCCCCCCTACCGCGGTGAAAGTCTCATCCGGTCGGAGGTCTCTGACTAGACTCCCTGAGATTAAGGCGCTCTTCAAGGTGGCGAACTGCCGGCGGTGCGCATATCTTCGATACAACTTCGTCACTGCGTGAAGCTCGATCGCGGTGCTCACACCTCCTCCGCAAAGGAATCTCTGAGTCGATCGAACAAGGCCAACCCGATCAGAAACAGAGCCACCGAAGCCACGGCCAGCGCCATCAGCCAGCGCCAATGACCAAACGGACCGTCGTAAAACAGGATCTCCTGATACGAAATGACCAAATGCGCAAACGGGTTCAGGTCCATGATGAACTTCCCACCGGCCGGCACCATCACCATCGGGTAAATGATCGGTGTCGAGAAAAACCACAAAGTAAGTAGGTTCCCGAGTAGATCGCGAAGATCGCGGAAGTGCACGGTCAGCGCCGAGAGCACCAATCCCAGCCCAAGCGTCAACATCAGTTGCACGAGCACCACCACCGGAAACCAGGCAAGCTCGATCAGACTCAGCGGGCGCATGTAGAACAAGAGAAAGCAGCCCAGGATCGGCAGCGCGAAGAAAAAGTGAAACATGTTCGACAGCACGGCGACGATCGGAAGGATCTCGGCCGGAAACACGACCTTCTTGATAAGGTTACCGCCCGCGATCAGAGAGTTTGCAGACTCGAGAAGCCCGGAAGAGAACCAGGTCCACGGCAGGAGGCCACAGAAAAGAAACAAGGCGTACGGCTCGATCTCAACGCCTCGAAATCCGGGCAGCACGACCGAAAACACGATTGTGTAAACGGTGAGCAGTAGCAGCGGGTTGACGAACGACCAGAAGAAGCCGAGTACCGAACCTCGGTATCTGGCTTTGAGCTCGCGGGTCACGAGTGTTTGAATCAGGCCTCGGTATCGGACCAGCTCGCGGAGGTTAGCTAGCATCGTGGGTCTGCGCCATGTACGGGTTTGTCCTCATACCGCGGCGACACCGACCACGACCGCGGTTACGTTGTCCGGTCCGCCACCGGCGTTGGCGCGGCTAACAAGCTCGTCACACACCCCCTGCAGATTCGAAGGCGGAGAGACCACCGTTCCGATTTCGCTGTCCTGAACTACAGTTGGCAACCCATCGGAACAGAGTAGCAAGCGGTCACCAGCTTCGAGCTCGAGTTCGGTAACGTCGACCTTAAGCCCCTCGGTTCCGGACAACGCGCGAGTGACAATGTTCCGCCACGGATGCTCCCGGGCTGCGGCTTCCGTCAACATTCCGGCCTGGAACTGTTCCTCCACCCACGAGTGGTCGGCCGTAAGGCGCGTCAGCTGGCCAGACCGCCACAAATACGCTCGGCTGTCGCCGACATGGGCCAGCGCCGCTTTGCCACCCCGGACAAGTACCGCCACCGCGGTCGTGGCCATTCCCCGCAGGTCCTCAGTCTTCTCGATCCGCTGGGCGATGCCGCTATTGGCCATCGAAAAACCCGCCCTCAAACGATTACCATCCACTCCCACGTTTGCGTCGAATGGCACCGGCCACGTGTCGTGCGCACCAAGGGCGGTGGTTGATTCGATCACGGTCTGGATCTCCGTCACCGCCAACTCCGACGCAATCTCGCCTCCCGCGTGACCACCCATCCCATCGGCCACAACGAACAATCCAAGGTCAGGATTGGCGCAGAAGCTGTCTTCGTTCTGGCAGCGACGGAGTCCGGGGTCGGTCCGAGCTGCCCAGGATATCTGCATGAGCCTAGAGACCGTGGTGCCATGCAGCGTGGGTCATCGAGTCAGATCGAACGCATCCGTATCTTAGACGCAACTTGCAGTCTCATGAGCGACTTCATTAGCGCGATCCGGGCTCGCTCAAAATCGACGTTAGCCACGCTCTTGTTCAATCGCTCGCGGGCGCGGCGCTCCGCCTCTTGGGCGCGCTCTACGTCAATATCCTCCGCACGCTCGGCAATCTGGGCCAGAATCGTTACTCGGTCGGGAAGAATCTCGGCGAAACCAAATGCCACCGCCGCGTAGGACGTTTCGCCACCCTGGCGAAACCACAGCTCTCCCACCTGAAGGCTCGTGAGTAGCGGCGTGTGACCGGGTAACACGCCAAGGTACCCCTCCGAACCAGGAATCTGAATCTCGTCAACCGACTCACGCACGACAGCCCTGTCTGGCGTCACGAGCTCAAGCGTAAGATGCGTGGGAAGCGCCATGTTCCGTCCAAGCGGCAGCTACGCTGTCGCCTTCATCTTCTCTGCGTTCTCAATTGCCTCCTCGATGGTTCCGACCATCAGGAAGGCCTGCTCAGGAATCTCGTCGTGTTTGCCTTCGACGATCTCTTTAAAGCCGCGAATCGTGTCCGCAATGGCGACATACTTACCTGGGGAGCCAGTGAACTGCTCGGCGACATGGAACGGCTGAGACAGAAACCGCTGGATCTTACGAGCGCGCGACACCGCTAGCTTGTCGTCCTCGGAGAGCTCGTCGATCCCCAGAATAGCGATGATGTCCTGAAGATCCTTATACCGCTGTAGTACCTGCTTAACTTCGCGGGCTACCGAGTAGTGCTCTTCGCCGATAATCCTCGGGTCAAGGATTCGAGATGTCGATGCAAGTGGATCCACGGCTGGATACAGCCCCTGTGCCGCAATCGAACGTGACAGCTCGGTCGTAGCGTCAAGGTGGGCGAACGTCGTCGCCGGTGCTGGGTCGGTGTAGTCATCTGCCGGAACATAAATGGCTTGCACAGATGTGATTGAGCCCTTCTTGGTCGACGTAATCCGCTCCTGTAGCTGGCCCATCTCACTCATAAGTGTCGGTTGGTATCCAACCGCCGATGGCATCCGTCCCAACAACGCGGACACTTCCGATCCAGCCTGGGTGAACCTGAAGATGTTGTCGATGAAAAGTAGCACGTCCTTGCTCTCGGCGTCCCGAAAATACTCAGCAACCGTTAACGCGCTCAGTGCCACGCGTAGCCGTGCACCTGGAGGCTCGGTCATTTGACCATAAATCAGAGCCGCGCGGGACTTCTCTGGCTCCTCGATATTGATGACCCCACTCTCCTGCATTTCAAGCCAGAGATCGTTTCCCTCACGCGTTCGTTCCCCAACTCCACCGAAAACAGAGACGCCTCCATGTTTGAGGGCTATATTGTTAATGAGCTCCATGATGACGACGGTCTTGCCGACACCCGCGCCACCGAACAGCCCAATCTTGCCACCTCGCAGATAGGGTTCGAGCAGGTCGATTACCTTGATACCGGTCTCGAACATCTCGAGCTCTGTCGACTGGTCTTCAAGAGAGGGTGCCGGACGATGGATCGGCCATCGCTCTTCAGATTCAACGGGGCGATCCGGAAAGTCGACTGGATCGCCGAGGACATTGAGCACGCGCCCCAGCGTCTTGGGTCCCACCGGAACTGAAATCGGAGCACCCGTATCGACGGCAGCCATACCACGCTGCATCCCATCGGTCGCGGTCATTGCGACGGCTCGCACTCGGCCCTCGCCGAGGTGCTGCTCAACCTCAGCAATGAGATCGATAGCGTTCTCCCCGATTCCCCCGGTGATATGTAGTGCATGGTAGATGGGCGGTAGGTGCCCACCTTCGAACTCGACGTCGACCACGGGGCCGATAACCTGAACAATCTTGCCTGCTTTGGAATCTGTGTCTGTCATTCCTACACTCTCCAGAAGACGGGAGACAGGACCGGGACGCTCCTGACCTCTGATCTCTTCATGCTCACAGCGCCTGCGCCCCCGATACCACCTCGATCAACTCGCGGGTGATCGTCGCCTGTCGAACTTTGTTCATATACAGTGTTAGCCCCTCGATCATCTCGCCAGCATTTCGGGTCGCGGCGTCCATCGCCGTCATCCGCGCCGCGTGCTCGCCAGCCGAGGATTCAAGGAGCGCTCGAAAAATCTGGATTTCAACATGGCGCGGAAGAAGCGTCTGGAAAATCTGATCTGGATTCGGTTCAAACAGGTAATTAGCCAGCACCTCTGACTCCGCTTCGGCCGACGCAAGTCTCGGAATCGGAAGTAATTGGTCGACGACCACATCCTGTTGGATGACGCTCTTGAATTCATTGTAAACGAGGTGCACGCCTGACACGGTGCCCTCCGTGAACTGTTGAATCGCAAACTCAGCCACAGCCTGCGCATGGACATACTTCAGGGCGTTAAAAATATTGACGTCCTCATACCGCACCTCAAAGCTGTGCCGACGAAAGAAGTCGCGACCCTTCCGTCCGATGAGTGCCAGTACCACTTGACCGTCAGCATCCCGAAGATGCGCGGAAGCTCTCCGCAGCAATCCTCCATTAAACCCGCCGCACAGCCCCTTATCCGCCGTCACGACAATCAGTAGCGCTGGTGCTGTCGACGCCGGGTCTGCCGGCGCCAGTAACGGGTGTGCCGTCGGGTCGATCCCCGAAGCAAGGCCATTCAGCACGCGCTGCATCTCACGTGCGAACGGACGCGCGCCCACAATCCGCTCCTGGGCTCTGCGCAGCTTGGAAGCGGAGACGGTCTTCATCGCCTTCGTAATCTGCTGCGTGTTCGTGACGGCGCGGATCCGCCGTCGAAGATCGAGAAGGGAAGGCATAATGCTTAGGCGATCGCTTCCTTGCGTGCTTCGACGAACTGCGTGGTGAACTCCCCGACCGCGTTCGTAATCGTGGCTGTAAGCTCCTCATCCATCTTCTTCTGTTCGTTGAGCGTCTGAATCACAGCCGCGTGGCGAACCTCGAAGAATTCGTAGAGCTGCCGTTCGTACTCCGCAACATCAGATTCCTGGATGCCATCGAGATACCCATTCGCGCCCGCGAAGAGGATCAGCACCTGCTTCTCAACGGCCAGCGGCTGGTACTGCGACTGTTTAAGAATTTCGACCAAACGGCGGCCTCGGTTAAGCTGGTTCTGCGTCGCCTTGTCGAGGTCACTGCCAAACTGCGCGAAAGCCTCGAGTTCTCTGAACTGTGCGAGGTCGATCCTCAATGTTCCGGCAACCTGCCTCATCGCACGTACCTGCGCCGAGCCTCCGACGCGCGACACGGAGTTTCCAACGTTGATCGCCGGTCGGATACCCTGATGAAAGAGATCACTTTCGAGAAAGATCTGTCCGTCGGTGATCGAAATTACGTTAGTCGGAATATACGCCGACAGGTCACCAGCCTGAGTCTCGATAATCGGCAACGCGGTCAATGATCCCCCACCCATATTCGCACTGAGCTTGGCAGCGCGCTCCAGTAGCCGAGAATGGAGATAAAATACGTCGCCTGGGTAGGCCTCTCGGCCGGGGGGGCGGCGGAGCAGTAATGAAATCTCCCGATACGCCTGCGCATGCTTCGATAGGTCGTCGTAGACGCACAGGGCATGCCGACCGCCGTCACGGAAATACTCGCCAATCGCACAAGCCGAATAGGGGCTAATGTATTGCTGTGACGCTGGGTCAGACGCCCCGGCCGCAACGACCACCGAGTATTCCATCGCGCCGTTTTCTTCCAACGTCCTCACCACCTGCGCGACGGTCGACTGCTTCTGCCCGATCGCGTTGTAGATGCAGATGACGTCAAGACCCTTCTGGTTGATGATCGCGTCGACGGCCACCGCCGTTTTCCCCGTCTGGCGGTCACCGATAATCAGCTCACGCTGACCGCGTCCGATCGGCACCATGGCGTCAATCGCCTTAAGGCCTGTCTGTAAGGGTTCCCTGACCGGCTGGCGGTCGACGACGCCCGGCGCAATTTTCTCAATCGGCGCATTCTGGCTCGAACCAAGTGGTCCTTTGCCGTCAATGGGCTGGCCAAGAGCATTCACAACGCGGCCGATCAGCTCGTCGCCCACGGGAACAGAAATGATCCGACCCGTGCGCTTGACGGTGTCACCTTCCTTGATCGTTGTCGCCTCTCCGAGGAGGACGGCACCAACGCTCGACTCCTCCAGGTTAAGGGCGATGCCGTACACACCACCAGGAAACTCAAGCATTTCAGTAGACATCGCGCCTTCGATGCCGTGGATACGGGCGATGCCGTCGCCAACTGACACCACCGTTCCGACTTCAGTCACATCAACATCGAGTGCGTAGTCGCCAAGCTGGTCCTTGATAATCTTCGAAATTTCGTCGGCTCTGATATCCATGGGGTCGCCCTAGGCGCTAGCTCTCAGATTGAGGGTCCTTGATGGTTGCAAATAGTTACGCTTCGCTTGGTCGTAAGTCGTCGGTTGTTAAATAGTCAGGCTTCGCTGAGAAAGCGGCTTCGGAGTCGGGCGAGATGACCTGCAACGCTCCCGTCATACACGGTACTCCCGATTTGGGTCACCACACCGCCCAACAGCGTGACATCGATTTCAGTCTCGACATCCACTTGCTTTCCAGTCGCACCCTCGAGTGTCGCTGTAATGACTGCAAGACGCTCTGGTGGAAGCTCAGAGGCGGTCGTAATCCGAGCTCGAACGACACCCCGCAGCTCCATCAGCCGGTCGCGATACATGTCAAGAATCTCTCCAAGAATGGACAGTCGGTCCCTGTCGGCGAGAAGCACCAGTAATCGGCGGGTCACCGGTAAGATGTCACCCAGTCGAGGGAGGAGCTCCGTCATCAAGGCTCGCTTTCTGGAAAGCGGAATACCTGGATTGACAAGACTTCGAGCGAGACTTGGATGAGACGCCGTCAAGGCGACAAAAGCCGATAGCTCCTGCTCGACACGTTCGGGGTCGGCATCCGTCTGGCTCACTTCGAGCAACGCCCGAGCATAACGCGTTGCGGCAGCCCTATTTGTCATCGTCTCCGATTTCGGTGTGCCCCCTCATCGCCGATCAAGAAAACCGAGGCGTGGCGAGGGGAGGCAACCAGCCACTGGGAGTGTTCGCGGCAGGGCAAACAGGAATTTATACCACTCAAGACAGAGAGGAGCAAGCCGAGATTCTAGTTTTCCCGTCGATCAAACAACCGATGCGCGAGCGATCTGGTGAGATCGCGGCGACTAAACGGGATGACCTAAGCCCTAAACTTGCGCATTCAGCGCCCCTGGCGATCGCTTTACGAATCACGAGAATCCTCCTCTAGGAATGGTCCGGACCAGCAGGGCGGGCTGTGAGTCTCTCATACAGGCGCTGCAGTTCTTCTTCCGAGTTGAACTGAATGTTGACTGTGCCACCACGGCGCGCCCTGGAAATCCGCACTCGAGTGCCGAGCGCCACACGCAGCTGCTCTTCAGCGGCGCGGGTGTGCACGTCTCGCTCCACGGCTGGACTAGCCGCCGGTTGCGGCGTCAACAATTTCTTGACAAGTGCTTCCGTTTCTCGGACTGATAAGTCACGCGCCCGGATGTCTCGGGCGACCCTACGTTGGGTTGGCGGGTTTGGCAATCCGATCAGCGCACGTGCGTGCCCCATACTGAGACCGCCAGTACCCACATCAGCCTGTACCTCGCTTGGCAGCGTCAGCAACCGCTGGTAGTTGGCCACAGTCGCTCGATCCTTCCCCACCGCCTGGGCGATTTCTTCCTGGGTCCGCTGGAACTGGTCTGCAAGTCGCCGGTAGGCACGCGCCTCTTCGATGGGATTGAGATTTTCCCGTTGAATGTTCTCAACGAGCGCAAGTTCAAGCCTTTTTTCGATCGGGATGTCTTTGACGATTACGGGAACACGCAACAGTCCCGCTCGCTGGGCAGCCCGCCATCGCCGCTCCCCGGCTACTATTTCGTATCTGCCTTCAGAACGAGGTCGCACCAAAATAGGCTGAATGACGCCGCTGACACCGATCGAGCGGGCCAGGTCATCCAGCCTCGCGTCATCCATGTCAGCTCGGGGCTGCTCTTCATTCGGGCGAAGAAGGTCAAGGTCGACCTCGTTCGGAGCGCTACTGGATCCCGGCCCACGGGTGGGCGTTTTCGGCGCGTCTGGGATCAGCGCGCTCAGCCCACGGCCAAGAGCTGGACGTTTCTCAGGCATCGTTATTCCTCATGTACGGTCCCAGACTAGAGTGCCGTGACCGCGGGTTTCGAATCGGGTGTCGAATGTGGGGTCAGCACTTCACGGGCGAGGGCGACGTACGCTTCGGCACCTTTCGAACGAACGTCGTACAGGATAACCGGGAGCCCGTGGCTCGGGGCCTCACCAAGTCGGATGTTGCGCGGAATTGTCGTATCGAAAACCCGGTCCTTGAAGAAGGTTCGAACCTCCTGCGCGACCTGCCGACCCAGGTTTGTCCGCTGATCTGCCATCGTCAGTAGCACCCCTGCGATCGTAAGTTCTCGATTGAGTGACCCTTGCACACGTTTGAGCGTCGCCATCAGCTCGGCCACGCCTTCGAGTGCGAAATACTCGCACGTTAGCGGAATGAGAACGTCATCGGCTGCCACAAGCGCGTTGAGTGTGAGGAGACCAAGTGAGGGTGGCGTATCGATGAGCACATAGTCGAAATCGCTCCGCGCTTGTTCAAGCAGCGACCGCAACCTGAACTCGCGGTTCGGGAGGTTGATCAGCTCGAGCTCCGCCCCGGTAAGATTGTGATCGGAGGGAATTAGCGCGAGACCACTAACCGCTGTGGGCATCACGTAGGCATCCAGGGCTGGAGGCGATCCGCTTGTCAGGGCGTCATAAACCGTCCGACCCGCGATTGTTTGACCCTTGAGGCCGATGCCACTCGTGAGGTTCGATTGCGGATCCAGATCGACCAGTAGCACAGTCTGATCAGCCAGCGCCAGGGACGCCGCAAGATTGATCGCGGTCGTCGTCTTACCCACTCCGCCTTTTTGGTTGGCAATCGCGACGATCTTCTTCATCAGGCTCGGTTTAGTATTAGCCCATTCCTAGAACACCAGAGATATAATAATTAGGTTAAAACACCTAAATATATTAGGTTTATCAACCAATTTGGTACAGATCCTATTGGATCTTACACTCACAGCTGTCTTTGGTCAAGATGTTCCACGTGGAACAGTCACTTGAGACTACAATATGGGAATTACCACGAGCGACGAACGACTGGTGACATCACTCTCTCATCACTAGAGTCGCTTGGTTAAATGAATTCCTTGAGATACAGAGTATATGACATCCAAAAGTTCACATCGCCTGGGTCGATGTTCCCATGGCGGTCTGATAACACCGACGACACATAGTCTAGGAGAGGAAAAGTTAGCCGGCAACGCTTACGTCGATCAGTCTAGGAATCGGTTGACATAATTAGGGTGTTGCCGAGTGTTTCAGTCCTTGGCTATCGATGATGCCTGAACCGTGCGATCTATCGAACACCACAGGCAGGGATGCTGACATCCGTATTCATCATTGCAAGCTGGTTTATTTAAGTCTTTCAGCTCATAGCTAATCCAATATTCTTATTAGCTTTGGGCTAGCCAGATCAGATACCTACTTCTGAATCATAGCCAGCAACAGCGGGATAGATCCGGACAAGTACTGGATTCAAATAGAACAAGGTTCTTCAAGAGAATCGTCAAGTTATGGATACCTGTATGAGACGACATACTTTCGTATTTTATTCGTCTATCGGCGACCTACATCGCGCTTCTCAAGAACCACCAGCCGACTCCCAAGCGTGCTGACCAGCGGGTAAGTGGCCCGCCAAGCAAGCGGCGGCTCTAGATTTGCGGGAACGTCACTTCCTCCGCCACCGCGAAATAACGCCACAACACCCCCAGGCCTCACGAATGCCTGCAGTCCACGCAGTATTCGCGCCTCGATACGAACCGCCCGTAGAGTCAGCAGATCATACGCCTCGTGAAGCTCAGGCCGCGGTAGCAGTGCCTCATATCGCTCCGTCTCAACGGTCACGTCCTTAATTTCCAGCTGCCGGCAAGCCTCCCTCAGGAATGCCGCCTTGCGTGTCTTCGACTCAACCATGAGCAGTGACAGTGCCGGAAGCGCCAGCTTAACGGGAATCGCCGGTGACCCACCCCCCGAACCAATGTCTATCGCGCGTCCCTTTCGAGGTATGTGTGAAACAGCTACGAGCGGTTCGATGATCAACCTGTCGAGACCGGCATCCTTATCGTCCAGAGCAGTCAAGTTCATCCGCTCATTCCAGTGGCGAAGGAGTTCGACGTACTCGGTGAGCTGAGCACCCAGTGTGCCGGACACTTCGATCCCAGCGCGTCGAGCCCGTTTCTCAATCCGGTCTCTGACGGTCACGGCCTTTCTTGACATTGCGTGAACCCGCCTCAATAGTCAGGCAAGCTTCGGTTTCTTCCGACCGAGGCACGCTCCAATCACCGCAACGGCCGCCGGTGTAACGCCAGAAATCCGAACGGCCTGCCCAAGCGTTCGAGGTTGAACCTGGGTGAGCCGCTGGACAACCTCGTTCGAAAGACCTGGAACCCCAGAGTAGACGAAATCGCGAGGGATCGCTCGTTCCTCTTGCTGCCGCCCGCGCTCGACCGCTGCGTGCTGCCGCGCCAGATAGCCAGCATATTTGCACTCGGCCTCTACTGTCGCCAGATCCACATCTGGCTGGCCCGCCGCAACGTCCAGGGTGAGATTCCCCTGGCCAACCAGATTGCGCAGATGAAGCCCTGGGCGGCGAAGCGCCTGCGACGCCCGGATCCGTTTTCCTTCGACGGTGATCGTCGTCCTCTTTATGACGGCCATGTTCCGCTGGTATCGCGATCGACGTTCCCGAAAATTTTCCCACCGCTCGTCATCAACAAGTCCCACGTTTCTGCCGATCTCTGTCAGCCGAAGATCGGCGTTGTCGATCCGAAGGAGAAGACGATGCTCGGCCCTCGAAGTAAACATGCGGTATGGCTCAAGACATCCTTTGGTTGTAAGGTCGTCGGCCAAGACGCCAATGTAGGCCTGGTCGCGTCCCAGAACGAGCGGCCGCCGCCGCTGGATACACCGTGCAGCGTTGATGCCGGCCAGAATCCCCTGCGCGGCAGCCTCTTCGTATCCGGATGTACCATTGATCTGCCCCGCAAGAAACAGACCGTCCACTCGTTTTGTTTCTAGCGTCGGATGGAGCTCAGTTGGCTGCACAAAATCGTACTCGATCGCATAGCCTGGGCGGATCATGACAGCGTTTTCGAGACCTGGAATCGCATGAACAATCTCAGCCTGAAGGTCGCGAGAAAGACTCATTGAGAATCCGTTGACATACGTCTCGTGGACATCCCGGCCCTCTGGCTCAAGGAAGATCTGGTGGCGCTCGCGTTCGGGAAAGCGCATGACTTTGTCTTCGAGCGACGGACAGTAGCGCGGCCCTATCCCCTTAATTTGGCCGTTGTACAACGGTGAATCTTTGATGTGTGACCTCACCAGCCGGTGAATTTCATCAGTCGTATGGGTTAGATGACACAGCACTTGCGGTTTGTCGATACAGCCGGTCAGAAACGAGAACGGCACGGGTGGTTCATCCCCAGCGCACTCCTGGAAACGACTAAAGTCGATGCTGCGCCGGTCGAGCCGAGGCGGGGTACCAGTCTTAAGACGGCCCCACGTCAGACCCAGCGACTTGAGAGACTCCGACAAATCCCGCGAGGCCGGTTCACCGTGTCGTCCCGCCGAGCGTTGCTCTGGTCCAATATGAATCAGCCCGTTGAGAAAAGTCCCGGTGGTCACCACCAGCGCCCGACAAGCGAAGACTTCGGCTGAGGATCCGCCTTCCATGGCGAGACCGACGACGGATCCGCCGCGTACCAGCACGGAACCAGCACGACCGATGAGCCATTCGACTCCAGGCTCACTTTCGAGCTCATTTTTTACCCATTCGCCGTATCGCCGCTTGTCAGCCTGAGCACGCGGAGACCAGACGGCAGGGCCGCGACTGCGATTCAGGAGCTTGAACTGAATACCTGTGGCATCTATGGCTCGGGCCATCAAACCACCCAGAGCATCGATCTCTCGGACAAGATGCCCTTTGGCCGTGCCGCCCACGGCAGGATTGCACGGCATGTGGGCAATGGTGTCATTCGAGAGGGTACACAGTCCGACCTGGAGACCGATTCGCGCCGCCGCGTACGCAGCCTCGCAGCCGGCATGTCCGGCGCCGATCACGATGACGTCGTAGTGGGGCATGAGTTGAGGATCACCAGTCGTGGGTCAGGGATCGAAGGTCACGAAATGTGGACCGGCATGGCTCTCCTGTCTTTTTTCGAATCGTGACCAATGACACCGCCGATTCACGACTATTTCCCTATGCAGAACTCCTCGAAAATTCGATGAAGCACTTCTTCTGGTGTGCGCTGACCCGTAACGGCCCCGAGCGCTTGCTGCGCGTCCGCAAGATCGGCGAGAACAAGCTCCTCTGGGGCGTTGTCGGCGGCCGCGGCGGCGGCCCGCATGAGAGCCGTGCGCGCTCGCTCCAGTAAGTCGACGTGTCTGAGATTGGTAATCGCCGGCGGGTCACGTAACTCCTCGCCGGAAAGTAAGACATCGGCGACAGCCTGGGACACTCGCGTGCAGGCGTCGCCTTCGTCGTCGATCAAGGAAATCCGTACGATTGTCTCCGTGCATGGGCCGGTCGTGACGTCGACGTTGGTCCACGCAGGTGGTAAGTCGATCTTATTGACGACCACGACTCTGTCGACCGACTGGGTCAAATCGAGTAGCCCGGTGTCGTCACCTTCCAGCGGCCGTGATTGGTCGAGCACAAGTATGACGACTCTGGCCACGTCCAGCGCACCACGCGCGCGGTTCACACCCTCTGATTCGATTACGTCCCGGGTCGACCTCATGCCTGCGGTGTCAACCAGCGTAACGGCAATGCCGTTCAGATCCAGCGTCTCGGTCAGCAGGTCGCGTGTTGTTCCAGCCACGTCCGTCACAATCGCGCGGGGCGTACCAAGTAGAAGGTTGAACAGTGTCGACTTGCCGACATTCGGTTTGCCTAAAATGACGACCTGGCCACCTTCACGCAGGAGCCGACCCCGCTGCGAGTCGCTGAGGAGCCGCTCGGTCTGGTTGATCAATTGATTCGTGGTGGCGCCCACAGCTGTGGCGTCGACGAAATGATAACCCTCCTCCGGAAAATCGACTGAGGCTTCGAGTCGGGTGACGAGATCAAACAACGCACTCTCTATCTCCGAGATCTGTCTTGTGATGGTCCCCTCCAGCTGATCAAACGCGGCTCGCGCTTGGAGGGGTGTGACCGCCTTGATGAGATCGCCGACCGCCTCGGCCTGAACGAGATCGATCTGTCCATTAAGAAATGCGCGTAGCGTGAACTCCCCGGGCTCCGCGAGTCGAGCTCCAGCAGACACGGCAAGGTCGATAATTCGTCGAAGCAAGACCGGACTGCCATGGCCGCTGATCTCGACCACGTCTTCTCCGGTATAAGAGGCAGGCTCTGGAAAATACGTGACCAAGACTCGGTCGACACGCTGTCCACTGGTCGGGGATACGACCGCGGTGACGGTGGCGCGGCGCGGCTCAAGGGGCTGGGTCCGAAGCAATATTGCCCGGACGGTGACCAACGCGTTAGGTCCGCTTATGCGGACCACCCCGATCCCGCCACGCCCTGGTGGCGTTGAGATCGCCACGATCGTGTCGTCGGGAGAATACATCTAGCCTGGTGTCCTTAGTTCACGACTCCGCGGTAATCACAACGGTCTTGAGAAAGGCATCACCGATACTCTCTGTTGACGCGAAGGGGTCTTCCGTAAGGGCCAGGTGCACGATTCGGCGGGCGTAAGGATTCAATGGACCAATTTCCTGCGGTTCGCCAGTCTCGCGGGCCCGCTCCGCCAGGAGCTTCGCCGTTTCCCTCAGCTCAGCATCCTTGGCTTTGCGGTAGTCCAGGCTATCGACAACAATGTGTCGTCCTGGGTGCTCACGCCGGAAAGCGGCGTTAACAATGTGTTGAAGCGCATCCAGCGCTACTGCTTTACGCCTGACCAAAACCTGGCAATCCTCGCCGTTGACGACGATTCGGGTACCGTCCTCGATCGGTTCAATCGACACCTCCGCGGAAAGACCCATCGCCGACGTTACCGATAGCACAAAGTCAACCATCCTCGTGTTGCGATCATCTGTCACATCGTCCTCACTTCGTCTCAGGCTGCGGACCAGAAGCCTTTTTTTTGCTTTTTTTCACTTTGACTCGTCGCTCGGCCGGTGGGCGAATCGTTCGAATTTTAGGAGGCCCAATAATCCGATAAGTCACTAATTGTTGTCCGATACCAAGCAAGTTGCTCGTTAACCAGTAGATGACCAGCCCGCTCGGTGCCCACAGGAACATAAACGTGAACATGATCGGCATTAACATCATGATCCGTTGTTGCATCGGATCGCCCTGTGCTGGTGTCAGCCGTTGTTGGACGACCATCGACGCCCCCATGATGACCGGTGTGACGTAGAACGGGTCATGTACAGACAGATCGTTGATCCAGAGAACGAAGGGCGCGCCGCGAAGCTCGATCACCATCGACAAGAGACGATAGAACGCAAAGAGAATCGGCATCGTGAGGAGCATCGGTAAGCAGCCACTCACGGGGTTAACGCCACGGTCACGATATAGCGCCATGACCTCTTGGTTCATCTTCTGCTTCTCAGGATCAGTCGCCTTAAGGTGCGCGAATCGTTCCTGTATGGCCTTCATCTCTGGCTGGATCTCCTGCATCTTACGCATCGACGAGACGCTCTTATGGCGCAGAGGGAAGATGATGACGTTGACCAGGACCGTGACGAGAATGATGGCGAAGCCGTAGTTGCCGACCCAACTATAGGCCCACTTCAGGGTGCGGTACAACGGGACGACAAGCACGGACATCCAGCCGAAATCGATCGCACGAACTAACGCCGAGGAAGTGCTCTCGAGAATTTCAAAATCCTTCGGTCCGAGAAAGAACGCGACGTCGTTTATCCCGTTTGGAGCCTGCAACTCAAAGGCCATTAGGTCGCGTGTCTCCCCGTCTGGTGTCAGTGGCGGGAGCTGCACAGCACGGTAGATCGCCGCTATGTGCTGTTGCTCGGGCAACGCCACCGCGGCGAAGTAATGGTTGTCCACACCAACGAAGTCGAGCAGGCCGTCATAGACTGGTTGCACGGCGACATCCGCTCGATCCGGTCTCTCCACCGACGGATCCGCCGAGAGTAGTCCATCTCCTTCGGAGATCCGCCCATACATCAAACCCCGAGGGCCCTGCCTAAACGCAAACATGGAATCCCCACCCTCCACGCCGCCGAGCCCTGGTCCCCATTGAACGGCCGGGTGGAGCACCTCGTCCCCTACTCGCGCCTCGACAGTCAGTCGGAGGACGAAGGGGCTAGTTACTGGATCGAATGTAAAGGTCTTGCGGATCGAGAACCCGGAGGCATCCTGATAGTCAAACACCAGGGTCTCAGGTGACCCGGACAGGCGTAGCTCGTTATGGCTCGGCCGAAAGAGCGCTTCATTCGCCAGATAGGTGAGGTCTTCGTCGTCGAACGCTAGCGTAAATGGCCAGGGTTCTTCCGACGGAAGCGACTGAAGAACCAGCTCAACCGGTCGCCCACCAGTCAAATACTCTTTGAGCTGCCAGCTGACGAGTTCTGCCCCACGATTTACGAACACCGCCCGGAAGAAGTCACTCTCGACGATGATGTCACGTGACACTGTGTCGGAAACGATAGGGTCCGTCGTGGGTCGCTCTACGGCGGCGATTCGGCCACGTTGAGGAGTTGGTGGCACCGGTGTACCTGGAGACGCAGCGGGTGGCGGCTCGTCTTCTTGCCGAAGACCCTCGCGCGTAATGGAATCCTGAGGTGGCGGTGCTGGAACAAACAGCGCCTGATACCCGTACAGAACCAGAAACGACAAGAAGACGGCGAGGAGAACCCTTCTCTCCATAGGGGACTTGTGGCGGCTCTAATGCAACGCCCGCCGACTAGACTCAGGAACCTGGTCAAGTCCGCCCTCACAAAGCGGATGACACCTGACCAGGCGCCGAAAAGCTAGCCAACTCCCCTTCAGCGCGCCATGCTTAAGCAGTGCCTCCTGGGCATACAAGGAACAGGAGGGAACAAACCGGCATGACCCTGTAAACAGGTATGAAAAAAAGAGTTTATAGATAGAAACAAGACTAAGCAGCGCTCGTGTTGCTAGCCAATTCGCACGAGTTAAATCGACGCTACCTGGATTGTTCATATCGTCTCAACGTTGAGAGGTAGTCAGCCTGAAGAGTGTTAAACGGCATATCCGAGAAACCTGGTCGCGGCATCACGACGATGTCGACCGCCGGCCCATCGTACTGACTCTTATTCAGACGGTAGATTTCACGGACGATACGCTTTGAGCGGTTCCGGCAGGCCGCGTCTCCAAGCCGACGCGTCGCTACGATTCCCAGCCGAGTGGTCTCCAGATTGTTCGGGAGCATGAAAAGCGTGATGTATCGCCCCCTTGTCCGAACACCCTGCTGTTGCACGCGCAGGAACTCTGGCCTCCGCCGAAGCCGTTCTCGGCGGGTCAGGGTTCGGTCCACTTGTTTAAGTAGTTGTATTAAAGAAGCTTACGAGACTGACAACCGGTTACGTCCCTTGGCTCGGCGGTTCTGTATAATCCGACGGCCATTCTTTGTGCTCATCCGTTTCCGAAACCCGTGAGTCCGTTTTCGGCGACGTTGGTTCGGTTGATAAGTGCGCTTCATTCTATCCGAATCTTCCTACCTACGCCGGTGAATCGCATGAAGCCTCACACCGAACGCGAACTCTACATGATATCCAGGCGCTCTATTTTGTGTCAATGTAGGGCGATACCAAAAGCTATACGGTCACGATTTTAACTTTCTCTGTCGATTACCTGACCACCATCCGTATGCTGTATCCGACAGCCTGAGCCAATTAAAAGCTCCCACTGCCTAGTTTTCCACAACTGTGGAAGAAATTGTGGAAATTTCAGGGTTTTCGCCCCAACCCTTCCCTGTCGCCTGTTTTTTCTGGCTCGTTTAAACCGTATTTGTTATTAAAACCTATATTATTTAGCCATATAACGTTCTCACTTGTTCACAGATTGCGGCAACTCAAGCCTCCTTTTAAGGCGAAAGGTAGCCTTTTTTTAAGGTTTATATGGCGTAAAACGTTAAAGGTGACATTTTTGATCGGATCGAGACAAAAGTTAAACATTACAGCTTTTACAACCAGTTCCGGCCGACAAGATTTGTCGGTGATTAGGGTTAAAACTGGGTTTTCCTGCAATAAACGGTCTTTATCAGTGACTGGTTAACAGAACACTACGTTGGCGTGATCGCCAAGGTTTTACCGAGCTCTAGTGAGAAGGCTTTTAAATTTATTATTGATATTAATCAGCGTTATTGGGTTTGTCGCCAATAACTACCACCTTAAAAGCGATCGATTTCACGTCTCAAAACAACTTAAAATATTTCACACTTCCGTGCCAAAATTTCGTGTATGTCTTTTTTCTCCTAAGTAATAACTTTCTTCCTTTAAAGATCGGAAAATGTTTTAACGGAAAACATCACTTAATAGTGATTTACTCGATCTAAAAAGTTAAAGATTTCCACACTTTTATACACAGTTTTTAAAGTCTCTTAAACGGTTAAAAACTACTCGGTTTACTCCCTCTTCACATAATTAACAATATCGGGCTGTGGACAAAGCTGTGGATAAATTTTATCAACAAGAAGGTGAAGGTAAAACTAAAAACATCAACAAGAAAACAAAACTGTAAGGTGTTGATATATATAGTTTTATATTCAATAAACATCTTTAAACAGACTTATATTATTGATATAATCTAATACAGTTTTATACGTTTATATAAAAAGCTTAATCGTTCCGTTTAGACCCCTTTACCAAGGTCGTTAACCACATGGAACTAACTGTTCGTAAGAGTGATCTACTGCCTGAGCTGCAATTATTTCAAGGAATTATTGAACGAAAAAACACTATTCCTATTTTAGGAAATGTGCTTATTGAGACTAGTGGTGATGGGTTGGTTCGCTTACTTGCAACTGACCTTGAAGTGGGTCTCAGGAGTACGTGTGTGGCATCAGTGGTTAAGGGTGGCTCACTTACAATCCCGGCAAAGAAGCTATACGAAATCGTTCGCGCACTACCCGAGACAAAAATTCAAATAAAAGAGGGTGTTAAGGGGTCGGTTAAGGTTTCCGCTGACCATTTTGATTCACGGATGCAGACATTACCGCGCGAGGATTTTCCCACGCTACCTGAGACTACTGAAGAGTCGTCGTTGGTATCACTACCGCGGGCTGGGTTAAGAGAAATGGTCACAAAAACACAGTTTGCGATCACAGGTGAAGATACTCGTTATTTTTTAAATGGAGCGTTACTTGTGTTGCAGCCGGGAAAGATGCAGTTAGTTGCGACCGATGGACATCGGCTTGCACTAGTTACCACCACCCGCGAGAAGATAAAAGGTGAAGAGGACGAAGTTAAAGCCATCCTTCCAAAGAAAACGTTATTGGAACTCGCACGGTTACTCACTAACGGTGATAAGGATGTGCAATACCTCGCCGGAGAGAACCACCTCTTTTTCAACGTTGATGGACGGCAGCTTATTTCACGGGTTATTGACGCGCAGTTTCCCGCCTATGAGCGGGTGGTTCCTAAGTCGAACAATAAGACGATTGAGTTCGAGAGAGATCGGCTCACTAGTGCCATTAAGCGGGTTGCGCTTTTATCAAGTGAACGGTCTAAAGCTGTAAAACTTCAGATTAGTAAAGATCGCGTTGATATCACGTCAAATAGTCCAGAGCTTGGTGAAGCCACCGAAACTCTTACCATCGAATATGGCGGGGAAGACGTCGAGATTTGCTTTAACGCGCAGTATATTCTTGATTTTTTGAGTGTGGCTGATTCCAGTGGTGTGCAGTTGCATCTTAAGGACGAGATGAGTCAAGCAGTTATGACGCCGGTGGAATCAGACGGCTGTGACTACACCTACGTCATTATGCCGATGCGCGTATGAGTAACGGCCTACCTTCCCCAAGCTCACGAGATAGAGCAAACAGAATGACGCAACTTGAAAACAAGGATCTCCAGAGGACCAGTGCGTCAGGTGAGCCAGTTACTAAGGTCAACACAGCCGACTCGAGCGATTACCGGGCGGACAAGATTAAGGTTCTCGAAGGGCTTGAAGCTGTCCGGAAGCGCCCGGCAATGTATATTGGCTCGACCGGCGCACCCGGCCTCCATCACCTCGTATACGAAGTCGTCGACAACTCGATCGATGAAGCACTTGGTGGATACTGCGATACCATCGCGGTGACGGTACACATTGATAATTCCGTCACGGTTATCGACAACGGTCGCGGTATTCCGGTTGACCAGCATGCCAGCGGTAAGACGGCTGCTGAAGTCGTGATGACAGTTCTCCATGCCGGCGGCAAGTTCGACAACAAGAGCTACAAGGTGTCAGGCGGGTTACACGGTGTGGGTGTCTCAGTTGTAAATGCCTTGTCGAAGTCGGTCGAGCTTGAGATCTGGCGCGACGGCCAGGCGTTTAACCAGACCTACATGCGGGGGCAGGCCACGAGCGCCCTCGAGGTCACCGGAACAACCAAACGCCGTGGGACAAAGATCACATTCAGGCCCGACGACAAGGTTTTCGAAACAGTCGAGTTTAGTTTCGACACCCTGTCACAGCGACTCCGGGAACTGGCCTTCCTCAACGCAGGCGTCACGATCACCATCGATGACGAGCGGACGGAAAAGAGTCATCGATTTCAGTACGAAGGCGGGATTATCTCCTTTGTCAAGTTCCTCAACAAGAACCGAACAGCGGTGAATACGACCCCGATCTACATGCGGGGCGAGCGCGAGGGGATCGTCGCCGAGATCGCGCTGCAATGGAACGATGGTTACGCCGACACGGTGTACTCGTTCGCGAACAACATCAACACCCAGGAGGGGGGCACCCACCTGTCGGGGTTTCGGTCGGCGCTCACCCGAACGCTGAACACCTACGCCAACAAGAACAACCTGTCGAAAGACCTCAAGGAGAGCGTCAGTGGAGACGACATCCGAGAGGGGCTCGTCGCGGTTGTCAGCGTGAAGATCCCGGAGCCGCAGTTTGAAGGCCAAACGAAAACAAAGCTTGGCAATACCGAAGTCAAGGGAATCGTCGAGGCGATCATTAATGACAAATTGGGCGCCTTCCTGGAGGAAAATCCAGCCGTCGCTAAGCGGATCGTCAACAAGGCGATCGAGGCCGCTCGGGCTCGTGAAGCCGCGCGCAGCGCCCGCGACCTCGTGCGTCGGAAAGGTGCGCTTGATAAGAGCTCACTGCCAGGCAAGTTGGCCGATTGTCAGGAGCGCGATCCCGCCAAGAGTGAGATCTACATCGTGGAGGGTGAGTCAGCCGGTGGGTCGGCGAAGCAGGGACGGGATCGAGGCTTTCAGGCCGTCTTGCCGATCAAAGGCAAGATTCTAAACGTCGAGAAAGCTCGCTTCGACAAGATGCTGAGCAGTGACGAGATTAAAACGATGATCGCAGCACTAGGCTGCGGAATCGGGAAAGACGATTTCGATCTGTCTAAGCTTCGCTATCATCGCGTCATCATCATGACTGACGCCGACGTGGACGGGTCCCACATTCGGACGCTGCTGTTGACGTTTTTCTACCGACAGATGCGGGCGCTGATCGAGGAAGGGTATGTTTACATCGCCCAGCCGCCTTTGTATCGTGCGAAACGCGGCCGGGCCGAGACCTACATCAAGGACGACCGGGAGCTGGAGAGTTGGCTGATCCGCCGAGCCAGTGAATCTCGAACGCTAGGTTTCCCGACACGAGGGATGGAGCTGTCCGGGGCGCGTCTTGAAGAGGTTCTCCACAAAGCGATGGCGTTTCGGAAGCTTGTGCAGGTGGTCGAACGTCGGGGCGTGAGTCGGGACGTGGTTGTGGCCTTGTTGTCACGCGGGGCCAGAGGCCGCAGCTTTTTTTCTGACAGAGCGGCGGTGGAAAGCCTGGCCCACGAGGTGAGTTCGGGGACTCGGACCACGTCGGTCGGAACCGACGAGGAACACAACGCGTTTGTATTGCACGTGGAAGACCGGTCTGCTGGATACCCCCGTCGCCACTCGGTAGACGTCGACTTCGCGACGTTGGTGGAGTATCGAGCGCTGCTGGCGAGTTTCGAGGACCAAGATGTCCGTGCGGTGCTCGATGGCCCGCTCGTCGTGTCGACCGTCTCCGCTCCTCAGGAGGTGGTCAGTGATGCTGCTGACGCCGACGCCGGAGGCGTGGTCGTCGACGCCACAAACATCGGGGGTGCGCCAACCGATCCTTCGGCAAAGCTCGTGTCAGAGCCGAGGGAAGGCGACAAGGACCAGGATGTTCAGATCGACTCGATTGATGCGCTCGTCGAGTTCTTCATCACGGCAGGAAAGCGGGGGGTCGCCGTCAATCGCTACAAAGGGTTGGGAGAGATGAACCCCGACCAGCTCTGGGAAACCACGATGAAGCCAGAGTCGAGGACCCTGCTTCAGGTTCGAGCTGAGGACGACGCCGAGGCCGACCTGATGTTCACCACCCTCATGGGTGACCATGTCGAGCCCAGACGGAAGTTCATCGAAGACCATGCGCTCGACGTCAAGAACCTAGACGTCTAGCCCGGCCCTCTGCCCACCTATGTCCGATATCGAACACACAACCATTCCAGTCAGCATCGAAGACGAGATGCGTCGCTCGTACATGGATTACGCGATGAGCGTGATCATCGGGCGAGCGCTCCCAGACGTGCGCGACGGACTGAAGCCCGCTCATCGACGCGTCATCTACGGGATGCGCCTAATGGGACTGGCGTCGAACCGGTCGTATCGCAAGTGCGCGAAGATCGTGGGCGAGGTGATGGGGAACTACCATCCTCACGGGGACGCCTCGATCTACGACACGCTCGTTCGGATGGCCCAGGGCTTCAACATGCGCTATCCGCTGGTTGACGGCCAGGGGAACTTCGGGTCGGTCGACGGTGACCCGCCGGCCGCCATGCGATACACCGAGGCCAAATTGCAGGGTCTCGCCGATCGGTTGATGGCCGACCTCGACAGGGAGACGGTCGACTTCGTTCCGAATTACGACGAAACCACGGAAGAACCCACCGTCTTGCCCGCGCCATACCCGAACCTCCTTGTGAACGGGTCCTCTGGTATCGCGGTCGGGATGGCGACCAATATCCCCCCGCACAACATGCGTGAAGTGATCGACGGGATCGTGTGGGTCGCGGAGCACCCTGAGGAGTCTCGCGAGGAGCGGGAGCAGTCGGTGCCCCGCCTTGTGTCGGGGCCTGATTTTCCGACCGGAGGATTTATCGTCGGGCGCGCGGGTATCGCCCAAGCGTATCGCACTGGTCGTGGAAGCGTCCTGATGCGGGCCCGGACGTCGGTTGAAGAACCAAAGAAGAAGGGGGGCAAGGAATCGATCATCGTGACCGAGATCCCCTACCAGGTGAACAAGGCTCGGTTGCTTGAGAAGATGGCCGAGCTCGCCCGGGAGAAGGTGATCGAAGGGATTACGGATCTGCGGGACGAGTCAGACCGCCGCGGCATGCGGATCGTGATCGAGCTCCGTCGCGGCGAGGTGCCAGAGGTTGTGCTCAATAACCTCTTCAAGCATACGGCGCTCCAGACGTCGTTCGGCATCATCATGCTGGCGATCGTCGCCGGTCGGCCGCGGGTCTTGAGCCTGCTCGACGTCATCGAGCACTTCCTGGAGTTTCGCCGAGAAGTGGTCCACCGCCGCACCGAGTTCAACCTTCGAAAGGCCAAAGCGAGAGCGCATGTGCTCGAGGGCTTGAAGATTGCACTGGACCAACTGGATGCCATCATCAAGCTGATCCGCGGCGCCAAAACACCCGCCGACGCCCGGAGTGGACTGATCGATCAGTTTTCACTGACGAAGATTCAGGCCCAGGCCATCCTGGATATGCAACTCCAGCGGTTGACCGGCCTTGAGCGACAGAAGATCGTCGACGAGCTCACCGAGTTGCTCAAGACGGTCGAACGACTGCGGGCCATCCTGGAGAGCGAGACACTATTGATGGAGATCGTCATCAACGAGCTCCGCGCGATTCAGGAGACCCACGGTGACGACCGGCGTACGGAGATCGTTGCCGCAGCCGGAGATTTTCAAGTGGAGGACTTGATCGCCGAGGAGGACATGGCGATCACGATCAGCAACACCGGATACGTGAAGCGAACCGCACTGACTGAGTATCGGAATCAGCGGCGTGGCGGAAAAGGTCGCATCGGGATGCGCACGCGCGACGAGGATTTTCTTACGCAGCTGTTCGTGGCGTCGACCCATGCCTACATCTTGATCTTCTCCGACCGGGGACGGGTGTATTGGCTGAAGGTGCACGAGATTCCAGACGTCGGTCCGGCCGGTCGAGGCAAAGCGATCGCCAACCTCGTCAACATGGCGCCCGGAGAGCGGGTCTCGGCGCTGCAGGCGGTTCGAGAGTGGCCCGACGAGGACGGCCAAGAGTTCGTCGTCATGGGGACGCGGCGGGGCATTGTCAAGAAGACCGACCTTCGTGCCTATCGACATCCCAGAGCCGATGGGATCATTGCGATGTCGGTTGAGCTCGACGATGCAGTGATCGGTGCGGAGTTGACGGATGGCGAGGGCGAGATCTTTATGGGCACGCGAGCCGGTATGGCCATTCGCTTCAGAGAAGCGGACGCCCGGCCGATGGGTCGAACGGCGCAAGGTGTCCGCGGGATCGCCCTGCGGAGTGAGGACGAAGTGGTGGCAATGACGGTTGTCAAACCGGGGGGCACGCTACTGACCGTTACGGAGAGGGGTTACGGGAAGCGAACCAAGCTGGATGAGTACCGTGTACAGGCTCGCGGGGGCATTGGCCTGATCAATATCCAGACGAGCGGACGAAACGGTCGAGTCACCAGTGTCGCCTACGTGGAGCAGGACGATGAGCTGATGCTCATCACCGAGCAAGGAAAGATCCTCCGGATGGTCACCGGAGATATTCGGCCGATAGGGCGCGCAACGCAGGGCGTGCGTCTCATCGAGATCGATGATCAAGACAGGGTCGTGTCGGTGGCGCGTCTCACCGAGAAGGACCTCGTCGACAGTGAGACGGATGAAACGGATAACCCGGGGTCTTAGTCCGAATCCTAGATCCCGCCTAGGACCGAATCCAGCAGATCCATCACCAGCCCGGGTCGTATCCCCAGGATGATCGACGTCAGCGCGACCAGCGCGAGGGGAACAGTCATCGTCCATGGGGGGTCGGACAGGGTCTTGGTCTCCAGGGCGGGACTGAGCGGCCCAAAGAAGATTTGTCGGGCGGCCGCGAACGTGTAAGCGACCGTCAACGTGATGGCGGTCACGCCACCCAGCGCCACGACAATGCCGAGGGGGCCGGAGCTTGCACCGCGTTCGAAGATGCCGGTGAACATGATCCACTCGGCTGTAAAACTGCTGAAGGGCGGAAACCCGGACAGCATCAGGCAGCCGGTCACCCAGAGCGCCGCGGTGACCGGCATCTTGCGGGCGAGTCCACCCATCTTACGCATGTCACGGATTCCCGTCATGTAGACCACAATGCCGGCGGTCGAAAAGAAGACCGTCTTCCCCATAATGTGGCTGAGAAAGAAGAACATGCTGCCTTGCACACCGGTGGCCGTCAGGGCGCCAAGTCCGAGGACGGAGTATGCGATTTGGCTGATCGTCGAACAGGCTGCAAGACGCTTGATGTCTGTCTGGGCCATGCTGAGAAGCGCCCCATAGACCATCGTCACGAGAGCGATCACCATGAGCGGCATCCCAAATTTTTGGAACTCGTCGGCAAGCGGAAGGACCGCGACGCGGATCAAGACGTAGACCGCAAGGTTGGCATAGACCGCTAGAAGGCCCGCGATACACGTCGGATGCTCGGCGTGGACCGAGGGCATCCAGACGTGAAACGGTATCACGGCCAGCTTCATCATCAGGCCGAGAAGGAACAACACCAAGGTGCCGGTGACCAGCGGCCCACCGGCCATTCGTCCGAGCTCAGAGATTTCGAGACTCCCGATCTGGTCGTACGTCGCAAGGGACGCAACCAGGAACAGCAGAGCCCCGATGATGCCCCACGACAAGCTGATGAACGCCACCCGCACCCGATCCAAGTAGCCGAAATACGCCATCAGGAAAAACAGTGTGATCGTCAGCAGCTCCATGAAGAAGTACAGCGTTACCAGGTTGGTGCTCAGGATCGTCCCAATGAACCCTGCGGGGAAAAACGGAAGCAAGTAAAAGAAACGGACGTAGTACCGCTCTTGAGTCGCCTCGCTTTCCTTGCTATACAAGATCTCCACCCGATGCTCGACATACCGGATCGAGAAAAGAGCCAGGGCGGTACACAGAAGTAAAACCACGGCGAGTGTCGGGATACTGAGACCATCGGCGAGCAGACCGAGATGGACACCCGGGGCGATCAGCAGGTACTCCTCGAACAGCACCTCGCCACCGGCAACCACAACAGCGGCACGCAGCACGAGTGCTGTCGTGTAGAGGAGCGTTCCGGCCGTCAGCCATCCGGCGAGGCGCCCAATGCGCCTGCGGGTCAGAAACACCACGGCCGAGGAGAGGAAAGGTGCCAGGAGAATTTGGAGGAGCAGACCCGGCATGTCCATTAGTCTCCGCCAGTCCCGAGGAACAGATAGGTCAAGAGCATGATGAACAAGATGAGCACATACGAGACGTTGTACAACAGCTCCTCGGTATCTGCGCGCAGGTGATGCACTATCCGCTCAGCCTTTCGCGTAAAAAGCCATGGCAGGCGGCGATGCACAAAATTGTTCAGCGGCGCCTCGAGATCCTCGGCGACGAACCTTGCTGCGCGCGACGTGCCGGTGATGAACACCCGGTTGTAGAACCCATCGATGAACCACCGGTTCCAGAGAAACGTATGCAGCGATTGCAGACACGGATAGGTGTCGAGCAGCACCGCAGGGGAGCCCTTGCGGGCGATGTAGAGGTAAAAGGCCGGTACCGCACCGGCGAGAAGGAACAGCACCGAGAGAAGAGAAACAAGTCCGTGCGAGACTGAGTCGTGGTCGGGTCCGGAGGCCGAGGCTATGACTCCTACGATCTCTTGGGGAAAGCTGGTATCGAAGCCGTTATGGAGTGCTGTCTCGAGGAACGGCCCGCCCAGACCAGCGATGACGATGGCGATCGTCAGGATGCCGGATGCGACGCGCATCGACACGTCACCGTCGTGCGTACGACTGTGGCCATCGGAGTGTGCCGCCTGCTGAAGATGGGCGCCCTCTGGTCCATAAAACACAATTCCCACAAACCGGATGGTGTAAAAGGCGGTGACCGCCACGGTGAGAAGGGCTAGCACAAACAGCGGCGTGCTGGCCTCAAGTGTCACGAGCAGTACGGCATCCTTACTCCAGAACCCTGGGAAGGGAGGCATCCCGATGAGCGACAATGCCGCCACGAGGGTAAAGCCCCAGGTCAGCGGCAGATGTCTTCGGAGGCCGCCCATGTCCTGGATGTAGATGGAGCGCACAGCATGAATCACGGTGCCTGCGCATAGGAACAGACACGCCTTGAAGAGGGCGTGGCTTACAAGGTGAAAGACCCCAGCCGTGTATCCCCCGAGCAGGAGCGACGGTGCGAAACCGGCGGTGCCAAGCCCCAGCAGCATGTAGCCGATCTGGCTGACCGTCGAGTAGGCGAGCACCTTTTTGAGTTCAAGCGCGACCAATCCCTGGGTCGCCGCCAGGAAAGCTGTGAACGCCCCAATCCAAGCGGTAACGTAGAAGAACCACGCTGCCTCGTCGATACCGGCCACCCAGCGCCCGTAGTAGAAGATCGGCACGAGCCGCGCCACGAGGTATACACCGCTCTTGACCATGGTTGCCGCGTGTATGAGGGCTGATACTGGTCCCGGCCCAGCCATCGCCTCGGGAAGCCACTCGTGAAACGGAAACTGGGCCGACTTGCCGATAGGACCTGCCAGAAGAAGCAGGCTTACGAGAATCACCATTCCCGGGGTGTCGCCCATCGCTGCTAGCCAGGCGGGAGCCGTCTCGTAGAGATCGAGGAAGTTCAGAGTTCCTGCGTAGAAATAGACGAGAAGGATACCGCCCAGCATCAGCATGTCGCCCACGCCCGTTACAACCAGTGCCTTGATGCAGGCCTGCGACGGCGTGACGAAAGCCGTGGGGGCCGGCCCGCCGATCCAGTACTGGCGCTGATCCTGGTAGTAGAAGCCGATGAGCCCGTAGCTGCAGACACCAACGAGCTTCCATCCGATGAAGAGAAACAGCAGATTGTTTGAGAGGACGAGCAGCAACATGCTGCCGATGAACCCGTTCATCCACATCCAGAAACGCGTTTGTGCGGGATCGCCTCTCATGTATCCGAGGCAATACACCATGATGACGAAACTGATCACGGCAACGACATTGGTCAGGACGATGCTTAGCGGGTCGACCAGGATGCCGAAGCCGATCTGAAGTGGGTTCGAAAGCCACGTGATCTGGTGCTCGAGCGGGAGCAACTCAGCGTGTGAGAGTTCCGGGAGCAGGGTTAGGGCTGCGACTGCAGCCACAAAAGAGAAGAAGACTGCACCGAAATCTCTCGCGGTGGGATGAAGGCGGGCCAGTACTGGAGTCAGTGCTACCCCGACCATCGGCGAGAAGATGCACACCCACGCGGCTGTCGTTGTCGTCACCGTCTTACCTTAGAAGTCGCTCCGGAATGGACGGATCGATGAACAGTGACACGATCTCGCCGTTGAACAGGCCGAGGAGAATGATCCCGACGGCCAAGATCAGCATCGGCGCTAACATGGCGACAGGAGCTTCGTCGCGGATGAGTGTCCCGGCCGTCGTGTCCTCCGGTGAAGCCTCGGCCGCCGGTGGAGGGAAATACATATAGCGGATAACATTGACCAAGTAGGTCAGGGCGAGCACACTGCTCGATAGGATGACGGCCACAAACACCCACTGGCCCGCTGCGATCGCGCCGAGAATCAGATACAGCTTGCTGAAAAATCCACCGGTCGGTGGGATTCCGATCATCGCCAGGGCACAGACGGTGAATGTCGCTGCGGTCCACGGCATCCGGACGGAGAGAAACCGAAAATTCTTAATCTCCCGATGTCCTGTCCGATAGACGATCGCTCCAGCGACCAGGAAGAGGCCGCCCTTCATGAACGCATGGTTAACGAGGTGTAAAATTCCGCCGGTGAAGCCCATTGCGTTGGCCAACCCCACGCCCAGGACGATGTAGCCGATCTGTGCGACGGAGGAGTACGCCAGCATCCTTTTAAGGTCTGACTGTGCAATCGCCATCACCGAGCCCAAGAGCATGGCGATCGCTCCCATCCAGCTCAGGAGCGTCGTGACCGGGATCGTATCGATGGAGAAACGTGGCTCGAAGACGAAGAAGATCACTCGCACGAGGACGTAGGCGGCGACCTTGGTCGTGGTGGCGGCGATCAGGGCGCTGACGGCAGATGGGGCGTTGGAATACGCCCCCGGCAGCCAGGCGTGCATCGGGAACAGCGCCATCTTGATCGCGATTCCGATAACGAGAAATGCGAATCCAACGAGGACGGCGTTCGAGTCGTACAACGGTGGGAGAATAAGCGCCAGGTCAGCCATATTCAGCGATCCGGTGACCGCATACAGATAGCCCACACCGAGGAGGTAGAACGCTGCGCCAACGGTTCCGAGAATGACGTAGCGGAATGCCGAGACGATGGCGCGGCCGCGACCGAGCGAGACCAGGCCGTAACTGGCCAAAGACGAGATCTCAAGGAAGACATACAAGTTGAACATGTCAGCGGTCGCAACCATCCCGGTGAGCCCGGCCACCAGTAACAGATAGACGCTGTAGAACGGCGCTTCTTTCTCCGGGAGCTCTTTGAGGATGCTCCGCTTCGAGTAAATGCCCACCAGCAGCGTGATGGAACCCAGTAGCAACAAAATCAGCGCGCTGAGGTGGTCAATACGAAACGCGATGCCCCACGGCGGTTCCCATCCGCCCATGTAGTACTCGACGGGACCGTTAGTAAGAATTTCGCGCGCCACCAGAATCGAGCTGCCAAAAGAGGCCACAAGCGCGGCAAGCGCCAAAGGAAACACGAGGCTCCGTCTCCACAACTCGACCAGCGGCAGCACAAACGCTGTGAGTAGCGGAATGACGACGATGAGGACCGGCATCGCCGACTGATGGATGTTCATTCCGACGTTTCTATCTTCTCGAACAGCTCGTCTTCTTCGAGTGTCCCGTACCTCTTGTAGATCCGAAGCAGGAGGGACAGTGCCACGCCGGTGGTGGCAAGACCCACAACGATGGCTGTCAGCATGAGGACATGTGGCAAGGGATTCACGTACTGCGCAGCCCTGATCACCGGCGACCCACCATGATCGTGGCTTCCCAGGACGATCGGGATCGTGCCACCGCGCTTGGCCGCGAGCGACACGATGAACAGGATGATTGACCACTGAAAAATATTCATACCGACGACCTTCTTGACCAGGTTGGTCTTACCGGTCATGGCGTGGAAACCGATCATCATCAAGATGATGTACGTCACATTGTTAAAGTGGCCGATGACGAATTCGAGCATATTCCGCCTACTCGAACGTGATGAGGTCGTTGAAAATTGAGACCGTTGCCGCCATGACGGTCGCCCCGACGCCGATTTCAATGCCGAGCATGCCGATGTTTCTCGGCTCGGGCACAGGCAGGATGCCGTAGTCAAGGAAGTTTGCGCCGAGGACGAGGCACACGACGCCGATACTCGCATAGATGAGAACGCCGGCGGAGAGTAAAACTGTGACGGCTTTTGTGGAGAATCTTCGCCGCGCCTCCTCAAGGCTATCGCCGATGGCCAACAGCATAAAGCTGGCTGCGAGGATCACCCCGCCTTGAAACCCCCCACCTGGACTGCTGTGACCGTGCATGATCACGTACAGTCCGAAGATCTGGACAAACGGAACTGCGAGCCGACAGATTGTCCTGATGACGATGCTCTCTTGGCCGCCTCTCACGAATCCTCCGCTTCATCTTTACGTCCCGTTCGCAGGATGAGAAGCACAGTTAGCGCCCCCGTGAAGATCACGGTCGCTTCACCTAAGGTGTCAAAACTCCGGTAGTCAGCCAATACCGCCGTCACCATGTTAGGCACGATGGTTTCTTCGAGGCCTTGTTCGATATAGCGCGGTGAGACATGTAGTGAGGCTGGTGACTGAGGATCACCGGTTTCTGGCATGCCAAGCGACCCTAAGATGAGGAGCAACCCGGTTAACCCCGTCACGACGAGATTCAGATACTTCAATCCTTGCTCACCCGCTCCGTTTTTAAGACGGTCACGACGAAAAACACGGTTGTTACCCCGGCGCCCACCGCTGCTTCGGTAAACGCGACATCCACGGCGCCCATCTCGACCCACAGCAAGCACATAAAGAGGCTGAAAGCACCGAGCAGGACAACCGACGCCAGTAAATCACGAACGGACACCGCCGCAACTGCGCAGATCACGGTCAGTGCCAGGAGGGCGATGTCGAGTTGCCAGATCATGTGCGGTCTCCCTGGTTCCAAAACGGCACACGATTCTTATGGGCGGCTCTGACGATAGCGTGCGTCGCGGTGGGACTGGTGAAAAAGATGAACACGGCAATGGTCATGAGCTTCACACTCGTGAGTCCGAGCCCCTCGTGGCCGGCGAGTCCCGTCAGCACCAGGAGGCTCCCCAGCGTGTCGCATTTCCCGGCGGCGTGCATTCTCGAGTAGAAGTCCGGAAACCGGACCAAACCGACCGCGCCCATAAAAAGAAAAAACACACCGGAGACAACCAGAAAGCCAGACACGAGATTCATGGCGTCGACCCTGGGTGTTCGACCCCTTTCTGTTCGAAGTACTTCGACAAGGCCAGCGTACCGACGAAGTTGATCAGGGCGTACAAGAAGGCGATGTCGATGAAGAATTCGACCCGTTCGAACAGATACCCGGTTAATACGATAACGGTGATGGTTTTCGTGCCAATCACGTTGACGCCGACGATGCGGTCGATGATGTTTGGGCCCACGAGGACCCGATAGAGTGCCACCAATACTGCGAGCAGAATGGCGATAGAGACATTCAAAAAGAAGGTGTCGGTCACGGGTTACGTTCGTTCTAGCGCTAGGGTTTCCCGACGGGTCGGCCGGCGTCTCTGGGCTCGAAGAAGACATAGGCCACACGTCGTTCCATATCGTCCAATTTTACCGACTGCGCCGCCTCGTCGCTCACCGCGTGAACATAGAACTCGTCGCCGTCGACATCCATCGTGATCGTTCCCGGCGTCAGCGTAATCGAGTTCGCGAGCGTGACTTTGGCCAAGTCACTCGTGAGGGCGGTTTTGAACCGCACAACCTGAGGTCGGATACGCCCGGGTTGGAGCACCAGAGCCAGTACATGGAAATTGGCGACGACGACCTCGTAGAGTAGCCACGGGGTGTACTGCACAAACCGCCATGCGATCATCGCCGTTCTGGAGGACAGGGTATCGGAGAGCACCAAGTCGTATGACAGTGTGGCCACCGTGACACTGCAAATGAGACCCAGACTCACGTGAAAGACGTCGAAGTGACCTGAGAACACGAGCCAAAAGGCGAACAACATTACGAAGACGGCAAATTGTTTAAATGATCTCGGACCTGCATCCGACATGGCGAGAGGATTCTACCGCACCGTCACACGGGCTCCAACTTGGCGTACTTGCCTAAAAGTTTCTTGGGTCCGACGGCTTCAAACCGCACGATGAGCTTGACGTCATCTTGTAGCGGCTCGACTGATTCGACGGTGCCGAGGCCGAAGGTCGCGTGACGGACACGCATGCCTGGACGGACGTGGGTTGCGGACTGGTCCTCTCCCGCAGCGTCGTAGAAGGCCGGTGGCTGCTTGGTCTCATCGCCGTAATGCCGGTTGCGCGCGCCATGACCGGTCCACCCATTGGACCGGGACTGCCAGGTCCGAGCCACGCGGACCGGGGCCGCAGCCGGTTCGACTTCCTCGACCAGGTCAGTTGGCAGCTCGCCTAGGAATCTCGACGGTTCGGTTGCCTGATACTCGCCGAAGACCCGGCGGCGCGACGCGCTCGTAAGCACAAGTCGAGATTGGGCGCGGGTCATGCCCACATAGCAGAGTCGTCGTTCCTCTTCGAGTTCTGCGTCGTCTTGAACCGATCGTGCATGCGGAAAGAGCCCTTCTTCCAGGCCAGCGATCACTACCAAAGGAAACTCGAGTCCCTTTGCCGCGTGGAGCGTCATGAGCCACACACGCGCATCTCGATCGCCCTTTGTCTTATCGGTTTCGGAGAGCAGCGATAACCGGTCGACAAACCCGCTCACGCTGGCGTCGGTCTCGCGAATTTCGTAGTCGCGGGCGGCTGAGACCAGCTCCTGAAGATTGCCCAACCGATTCTCAGCCTCTTCGGTCCCGGCCTCGCGCAGCGCCTGGATGTACCCGCTTTGGTCGAGCGCCTTCGCGAGTGTCACTGACGCCGGTTCGTCCCTGGCTACGGCATTCAAGTTCTCGATAATCGTTCGAAACCGACCCAACGCCGTCAGGGCTCTCGTCGGGACCAGCTTTTCGCCGACGGCACGGTCCAGGCGAGACCATAGCGACCGCGATAGGGGTGGGGTCTCGGGCTCTGTGTCGGCCAAGAGCGGTGCGTCAGATGGAGGCGGTTCAGGGTTGATATGCTCGAGCGCTTCCATCACGCGCTTCCCGATGCCTCGGGCTGGAACATTGATCACTCGTCGCAGACTGACATCGTCATCACGGTTGAGCGCAAGCCTAAGATAGGAGAGTGCGTCTTTGATTTCTTTTCGCTCGTAGAACCGAACATTGCCGACAATGCGATACGGGATCCCCTCCCGCGTCAGCGCGTCCTCAATGGCTCGTGACTGCGAGTTGGTGCGGTAGAGGACGGCGACGCTGTCGCAATCGCCCGCAAGGCCGTGCCGGAGCGTTGACACAATGAAGTCCGCCTCCTCCAGTTCGTCGTGGGCGCGGTGGCACGTGACAGGGTCACCCCCGTGACGGTCGGTCCAGAGCCGCTTGTCCTGTCGATCGCGGTTCTGACTGATGATGCCGGAGGCCGCATCGAGAATCACCTGGGTTGAGCGGTAATTTTGTTCGAGCCGAACGACAACGGCATCGGGAAAATCTTTCTCAAACGCAAGGATATTGCCGACGTCGGCGCCGCGCCATTTGTAGATGGATTGGTCGGGATCTCCGACCACACACAGATTCCGATGGGTGGCGAGATGACGGATCAATAGATACTGCGGACGGTTCGTATCCTGATATTCATCGACCATGACATAGCGAAAACGCTCTGCATACCGAGCGCGGGCCGAGGACGAGGTATCGAATAACTCGACCGCCTTGAGCAGAAGGTCGTCGAAGTCCACTGCGTTGGATTCTCCGAGCGTCCGCGCATAAGCCTTGTAGACCTTGGCGACCTGCTCGTCCCGGTAATTGAATCCTGATTCCAGGAGGTTCTCGGGTGCCTGCATCTGGTTTTTGACGTGACTGATCCGACTCAACAGCGCGCGCGGCGACGTGATGCGTTCGTCGACATCCAGCACTCGCATGGCGCGTTTAATGACGGTCAACTGGTCCGACGAATCGTAGATGACAAAGTCGCGGGAGAGCCCAACGAGTGGACCCTCTCGTCGGAGCAAACGGGCACAGAACGCGTGGAACGTCGAAAGCCAGAGTCCAGGCGAGGATGTCCCCAGCAGCTGTTCCACTCGTTCCCGCATCTCTTCAGCTGCTTTGTTTGTGAATGTCACGGCCAGGACTTGGTCCGGCCGTGCGTGACCATCACCAATCAGATACGCCGTGCGGTAGGAAATGACTCTTGTCTTGCCCGACCCAGCGCCTGCCAGAATAAGCAACGGACCGTCGCGGTGAAGGACGGCCCGGCGTTGTTCAGGGTTGAGGTGTTCGAGGAACTGCACGGTCGAGCCTACTCGACCATCACAGCGATTCCAAATTTGCGGAGTTGATTTCTTGTAACGACTCTACTTAACGGATTTTGTATTTCTGAAGGACACATTCAGCCTGCCTGCTCCGTTGTCGGATCGATCACTTTCCGAATCTCAGTCACCTTGGTGGCGGGAAAACCGCTAATCTCTGCGTGCTTGTGAATCAGTTCCTCGTTGTCAGCAAGGTAGACACAAAAGGTCTTTTCACCCGCAACATATGTCTCCACCCATTGAATGCTAGGACCCAACTGGCGCAGGACTTCATTCGACTTCTTTGCTGCGTCCCGTAACTGTTCTCGTTCTGCACTTCCAATTCCTGGGATATCTCGTTCGATTATGTATCTAGGCACGTTTGTATTTCCTTCAGCAAACCCCAATAACTTTTGCGGTCAAATCCTTCTCAAAATCAGCACCCCAACTCATCCCGCACGTCCAAGAAGCATAGCAACGGCCGGGCAGATGGCGGTGAGGAGGTTTCTTATCAAAGAGAGTTTGGCAAGAAATTGGGGATTAGGAAAGTGGCGGTGCCTTTACTAGGTGTTTTATACCCCTTCTTCCTTAACCAGCAGCAATCTTCGATACCCCATGCCGTCGTCATGGAGTTGCTTGATCTGATCGTGAAGTTCAGATTGATAAGTTGGATAGGAGAGCCATGAAGGTTTCGAGCTTTGATGACTTTCTCAAAACAGAAGAACACATCAACATCATTTAATGGCGTTCCATCACGCCCGTTAAAAGCTATTCCACGGTAACGCTCTTGGCGAGGTTGCGCGGCTGGTCAACGTCGCACCCGCGGAGCACGGCGATGTGATACGCGAGGAGCTGAAGTGGGACCACCATCAAAATTGGACTCAGCATTGGGTGGGCCGGCGGGATAGAGACAACGAAGTCCTGGGCGGGGTCGAGAATGCTGCTGAACGCCTCTGGGTCGGCATCAGTGATCGCGATGATCGAGGCACCGCGTGTCTTGGCCTCCTGGAGGTTCCCGATCATCTTGTTAAACAGGGGGCCTGTGGGAACCAACGCCACCACCGGCATGTTCTCATCGATCAGCGCGATCGGCCCATGTTTCATCTCACCGGCCGGATATCCTTCGGCGTGGATGTATGAGATCTCTTTAAGTTTGAGGGCGCCTTCGAGCGCGATCGGGTAGTTGATCCCGCGGCCGAGATACAGGAAGTTCGCGCATCGGTAGAACTGCTTGGCGATGATGGCGACCGTGGCATCACAAGCCAAGGTGCGCTGGACAAGTCCAGTTAGCTGGGTCAGACCCTCGATCTGCCGCTGGACCTCATCCGCAGAAATGGTTTCCCGCACCTCAGCAAGGTGCAGCGCAAGCAGATTCAGGGCCACGAGTTGCGAGGTAAAGGCTTTTGTCGAGGCGACGCCGATTTCTGGACCGGCGTGGGTGTAGATGGTTCCGTCAGCGTCACGGGTTGCCATGCTGCCTACGACGTTACAGATCGCGATACTTTGGGCATCCTTGCTTTGCGCCTCTCGTAGCGCAGCCAGGGTGTCCGCGGTCTCACCTGACTGAGTGATGACGACGGCGAGCGAACGCCCTCCCGCGATCGGATTGCGGTATCGGTACTCGGAGCCATAGTCGACGTCGACCCGAACCCGTGCGAGCTGTTCGATCAAGAACTTTCCGACCAGACCGGCGTGCCAGGACGTCCCACATGCAAGAATCGCGACCTGTTCGATCTTGCGCAGCTCGGTGTCTGAAAGATTGAGTTCGCCAAGGATCACAGTGCCCTGTTCCTCGGAGAATCGTCCGAGCACCGTTTCCTGGATGGCCCAAGGTTGCTCGAAGATCTCTTTCAGCATGAAATGCTTGTATCCGGCCTTTTCGGCCATCACTGGGTCCCAGTGAATCCGTTCAGTCAACTTCGAGACGGCCCGACCTGAGAAATCTGTGAACTCCACCTGTGACCGGGTGATGATCGCCATCTCTTCGTCACCAAGGAACACGACGTTGCGGGTATGACCCAGTACCGCCGGGATATCTGACGCCACCAGAAACTCCCCGTCACCCATCCCAAGAACAATTGGCGGACCATTACGAACCGCGACGATTTTTCCAGGATCGTCAGCTGCCAAGAGGACTAAGCCGAAGAGCCCACGCAGCTGAGTGACCGCCCGGCGGACAGCATTCTCCAGACCGTCGTCGCGCGTTTCGCGTTCGACGAGATGGGCCACGACCTCCGTATCGGTCTCAGTCTCGAAGCGGTGTCCTTCAACCTCAAGCTGGCACTTCAGGTCGAGGTAGTTTTCGATGATCCCGTTGTGGACGACAACGATCTTGCCGGTGCAATCGCGAAGGGGGTGAGCGTTTTCTTCGGTCGGTCGTCCGTGTGTAGCCCATCGCGTGTGTCCTAACCCGTAGTCACCTTTGACCGGGTGCGAACGGATGACTTCTTCGAGCCGGGACAGCTTGCCCGCGCTGCGGCGCACCTCGACGTGAGCCCCCTCAACGAGGGCGACGCCTGCGGAATCGTAGCCGCGATACTCGAGTCGGCGTAGGCCGTCGACCAAAACTGAGACGACGTCTTTCGATCCGATGTAGCCGATGATGCCGCACATGAAGAGTTAAGGGATTAGATGCTGCTTGCCCTTACAGGATCGCGGATCTAGACGGTTGCGCGCAATCAGGAACTGGGCGTCGCCCCTCATCTACTCAGACCTGCGCTTTTTTTCCACCCACCCGGGTTTATTTTCCTGTCGCGCTCGGGCGACGCCCAGTGAACCTGGGGGCACGTCCTCGGTGATACACGACCCGGCGGCGACGTAGCCATCCTGTCCCACCGTGACCGGTGCCACGAGTTGCGTGCCACTCCCAACGAACGCGCCGTCAGCAATCGTCGTCCTGTTCTTTGTCCCACCATCGTAATTGCACGTGATGGTTCCCGCCCCCACGTTGACCCGGTCGCCGACAGTAGCGTCACCCAAGTAGCTCAAGTGGTTGGCTTTGGATCCGCGGCCGAGAGTCGCCTGCTTCATTTCTACGAAGTTCCCCACGCGGGCACCAAGCTCCAGAATTGAACCGGGACGCAGATGTGCGAAGGGCCCGACCACAGTTCCCGAAGCTAGGCGAGCCTCGGTGACGACGCAACAATTTCTGACGATACAATCGTCCTCGATCGTCGAGTCGACGACGCGCACCCACGACTGGAGCTCGCATCGTTCTCCCACGTGGGTCCGTCCCTCAAGCCGAACGCCCGGATGGATGACTGTGTCTGGGCCCACGGTCACGTCGTCATCGATGTAGGTGGTTGACGGATCCTCGATAGTTACACCGGCACCCATCAGCTCCTCGTTCTTGCTTTGTCTCACGATACTGCTCACCTCCGCCAGTTCGGTCTGGCTGTTAATACCGCGGATTTCGTTTGGATCGTCGGCGGTCACAGTGCCTACCCTCAAACCTCGTCGCCGATACGATGAAATAATCGCCGGCAGGTAACGCTCGTGTTTCGGTCCCGTTTCTGAAATTTGGTCGAGCGCGTCGAACAGCGGCTCGATATCAAAGGCATACACTCCACCGTTAACCTCGCGAATATTACGCTGTTCACGGGTGGCGTCCGTCTCCTCCACGATGCCAACCATTTCACCCTGCGACCGGACGATTCGGCCGTATCCGTAGGGTCGCTTGAGCGTAGCGGTCAGCACGGTTCCTGCAGCGCCCGTTGCTTCGTGTGCGTCGATAAGTTTGGTCAGCGTTGCCGAGCTGAGGCGGGGAACGTCACCCGACATTACGACGAGGCTCCCCTGGGTAGTCTCGAGGGCCGAACGGGTCTGCTGAAGCGCGTGAGCGGTACCAAGTTGCAGTTCCTGCCGCGCGAATTTCAGATCGCCGTGGTGGGCCAGCGCCGCCTGCACCAGCTCTGACTGGTGGCCGACCACGACCGTGATAGTCTTCGGGACCAAAGTTCGCGAGGTCCGCAAAACACGCTGGATGAGCGACTGACCTGCGAGAGGGTGGAGTACCTTGGGCCGTCGTGACCGCATCCGTGTGCCCTTACCCGCGGCAAGAACGATCACATGGCGGTCTCGTCTGGTCATCGACGCAAGTGTAGATCGGCCGGGTGCCCGGATCGGAACCTTACGCTAGGAAGTCGAGCACTCGGGTGGGCCAGCGAGCATTTGCCGGACCGCTTCTTGGTCATGCAGAGCCTCGAAGCTTGCTTCGTGCCGCGCGAGAAACCTGTTGTCAGGGTTCAGTTCGATCGCGCGATAAAGATGTTTGATCGCTGCCGACCCGTCTCCGGCTGCCGCCCGTGCGACGGCGAGCATGTATTGGACCTGCTCGCTGTCTGGCGCTTCAACGAGCGCGGCTTCAAGATGCTGTAGTGCTTCCTGCTCGGACCCGGCATTAAGGGCCAGCGTCGCCGCGTATACCCGCTCCTCTAGGGTCTCAGGTATGGGCGCTGGACCTCTACGACGCTCACAGACCTCCAGATAGCGTCGACTGCGTTCGTGTAACTCGCGCTCCTCTGGAAATTCCTGAATTAGCTTCCGGAATCGGGCCGCTGCCACCCTGAGTTCTCGACGTTGGAGTGCCACCATCGCTCGCTCATAGAGTTCGACAGCCTTTAGTTGCTTCTTTCTGCGGGTTTCCGCCGCCCGTGCTGCCTTTGCGGCGCTGTTAGCTATTTTTCGAGGCGCCTTCTTCTTTGCTGGAGTCCTTTTCTTCTTCTTGGCTACGCTCGTTCTCTTTGTGGTGACGGGAGTCTTGGACGCGGTCGGTCGTTTATTGGCTCGAGCTTTCTTGGCCATAGATGAAAGGCCCGCACCTTAGCAGAACGAGTGAGGTTAATCAAGCCGATGCCAGGTTAAATATTTTAGGTTATATAACAAATTTAAATCTTCTTGTCCTCCAACGCCCTGTATATAGAGCGTGTACTAAGCTCATATTTTTTGGCTATTTGCCTTATTATGTCACGCCTGGTCATCTTCTTATTGGCTATCTGATTAAATTCAGAGAGGATCTGTTCGTTTGTGGGCTTGATCCTGTCGTCACTTTGCGGGGAGACAACGATAGTAAACTCCCCTTTTTTACTCGATAGAGAAGACATAGCTTCTAAAATAGGTCCTATGACCAATTCTTCGTGAACCTTTGTCATTTCTCGACACACAGCTATCTGGCGGTTTCCGAGTGTATCAGCCATATCAGCCAGGCATTTCATAATTCGGTGAGGTGCCTCGAAAATAACTAGCGGTCTGTGCTCTTTACTAAGAGACAAGAACCACTTTTTTCTATCATTAGACCTATTTGGTGGAAATCCTGCAAATGTAAACTGATCTTGAGCGAGGCCGGAAGTAACAAGGGCCGAGAGAATAGCGCTCGCTCCTGGTATCGACTCAACCCGGAGACCACCGGCGAGGGCTGATTTAACCAGATACGCCCCTGGATCTGACAGAAGCGGCGTTCCGGCGTCGGTAACGAGAGCTACACATTGACCAGCATTAAGGCGTGAGAGGATGGCAGGCGTTCTCTGACGCTCATTGTGCTGGTGCAGACTCAGAGTGGGTGTGTCGATCTTGTAACGATGGAGTAGCGTTGCCGTGCGCCGTGTGTCCTCCGCTGCGATCAAGGCCACCTCACCGAGGATTCGAATAGCCCGAAACGTCACATCTTCAAGGTTTCCGATCGGTGTGGAAACCAGATATAGGACTCCTTTTGACATGATCGTCGGTCCCGAGGGAAATCCGGAGACTCGGGTGGCACGGAGTCACCGTGAAGGTGTATAAGGAATGGAGCCGCGGTATTGTACCATTCAGGAGTCTCCGGTATCACCAGAAGTTTCCGGTATCGCAGACGCCAGCAGTCAGGACTGGTGGTGTTCGAGGACTGACACCCTTAACGCGATAATGAGACGATCTCGATCTGGGCACTCTATCGAACCCCTCTCGGACTTCGTGGACGACTATCTTGGCTATCTCCACGAGAGCCATCCAACCGAGGCCGCCTTCGATGGAGTGCATCTCCACGATGACGTGCTTGAAGACTACTCGCGCGAGTCGATCGAAACCCAGGGTCGGGAGCTCGGTGGTTGGGCGCGGCGACTGGAGAGCATCGATGCCTCGACGCTTACGCGGGAAGAGCGAGTCGAGCATCGGATGCTGGCTGACAGCATCCGTGGCCGCCTGTTCGCGTTAGAAGAACTCCGTCCCTGGCAGCGGAATCCGCTGCATTACGCTGAGACGCTCGCCAGCAGCGTCGCCGTGCATGTGCTGTTTGCGCATGCCCCGTTGACTGAGCGTGCGCGTCGCATCGTCTCGAAGCTGCGACAGACCCCGCGACTCTTGGAGGCGGCTCGCAAGAACGTGACAGACCCGCCTGGGCTATTTGCGAAGGTCGGTATCGAGACGTTAGAGGGGGTAATCAATTTCTTCGAGCGAGACCTTCCGCGAGCGTTCCACAATCTCGACGACATGCATCTTCTTGGCGACCTCGCCGACGCGTCCACGATCGCCGTTGGTGCGCTGCGCGACTACACAAGACACCTTCGGGAGACCGTTGCGCCTCGGAGTCGCGCGTCATTTCGTCTCGGCGCCGAACGTTTCGGTCAGCTGCTTCGCCTGACCGAGGGAATCGACGTGCCGGCTGAACGGCTACTGGAGATCGCGGTTCGGGATCTGAAGGCGACGCGCGAGGAGTTCGACAAGATAGCGGGTCAGCTGGGGGACGATCCGCTGAAAGTGTGGAACGACGTCAAGATGCGTCATCCCGGCGCCGATGAGCTCTTGAGTGTGGTCGACGGACAGCTTCAGGAATTGGTGGCATTCATCCGCCGCAAGCGGCTCATGACGATTCCCGATCATGACCCGGTGAGAGTGGCACAGACCCCAGACTTTTACCGGTGGACCACGGCTAGTATGTGGTCGCCGGGCGCGTTCGAATCGAAGCCATTGCCCGCCTACTACTACGTCACGAACGTCGATGCCTCCTGGTCGGTCGAGCGTCAAGAAGAGCATCTTCGCGACTTCAACTATGCGACGCTCCCGTCGATCTCGATTCACGAAGCGTTTCCTGGACACTTTCTTCACTTTGAGCACCTGCGTCAGTTGGAGGCCCCACTACGTAAATCAGCTTTTTTAATGCCGGTCTCGTTCGTAGAAGGATGGGCCCACTACGCGGAACAGCTGATGTTCGATGAAGGTTTTGAAAAGGGCAATGCAGAGGCGAAGCTTGGGCAACTGGCCGAGGCACTCCTTCGATTGGCACGCACGGTCGTCGGTATTCGGCTGCACACTGAGGACCTGTCAGTGGAGCAGGGAGTTCGATTCTTCAGAGACGAAGCGCTGCTCGAAGAAAGCACCGCCCGCCGTGAGGCCGAACGGGGGACGTTCGACCCACAGTATGTCCTCTACGCTCTTGGCAAACGGATACTGTTGAAGCTCCGCGAGGATTGCGAGGCCAAGGACGGGAACCTGTTTTCGCTAAGTGGGTTTCATGACCAGCTGCTTGGGCAGGGCGGGCTACCGTTCTGGGCCCATCGTGAGCTGATGTTGGGCGAGCCGGGGGCGCTGTTCGATTAGGACACGCAGGGACGACCGACTTGGTTCCGGCCCGTTTTCTCTATGTGCATTAGAATTAGGGCTCTTAAGAGATCATGCCCCTCTACGAGTACCAGTGCAATGAGTGCGAGCACCGCTTCGAGGTGATCCAGAAGTTCTCGGAAGCGCTTGCGTCAAGCTGCCCCAAGTGTGACGGTGCGGTGACCAAGCTGATGTCGTCACCGGCTATCCAGTTCAAGGGGACCGGCTGGTATATCACTGATTACGCACGAAAACCGAGTGGCGGCGAATCCTCCCGGTCCGAGATTGCCCAAGAAAAGGACGCCTCGGACCAGAAGAAGAAGTCGGATTCCACGTCGTCCACGGATTCCACGTCGTCCACGGATTCCACGTCGTCCACGTCGTCCACGTCGTCCTCCTCCGACAAGTGAACCGATCCGTCTCTCTCCGATCCTGGTTCAGTCCGTGGTGGGAGGGTCGTGGCGCTACTCGAGCGATCTGAGATACTCACGCAACGGCGACGCGAGGTCGGGTTGAGTCAACGCAAAGTAAAGCGAGGCTTTGAGGTATCCGAGTTTGGTGCCGACGTCGTGCCGCACACCCGAAAGCTCGCAAGCATACAGCGGTCGCTTTGCAAGAAGTTGCCGCAGAGCGTCCGTGAGTTGAATCTCACCGTTCGCATCCGCGCCGGTCTGTTCGAGGATTTCGAAAACGTCCGGGGTCAAAATGTAGCGACCGACAACAGCCAGGCCAGACGGTGCGGTCTCCGGGTCTGGCTTTTCGACAAGGTCGCGGACGCGAAAGACGCCGTCGCGGATAGGTATCGGGTCGATCACGCCGTAGCGGCCAACCGCCTCGCGAGGGACGCGTTCGACAAGCACTACCGGACCAGCGAACTCGTCGAACAGGTCGCGCATCTGACGAAGCGCCGGTGGATCCGCGTCGATCACGTCGTCTGGGAGCGCCACGGCGAATGGGGTGTCGTCGACGGCATGCTTGGCCATCAGCACTGCATGGCCGAGACCGAGAGGATCAACCTGGTGGACGGTCGTCACCTCCGCCATCGTGGTCACCGCGCGCACCGCCTTAAGTGCATCGGTCTTCCCACGCGCCTCGAGAAGGCTTTCGAGCCGAGGGTTGGCCTCGAAATGCGCCGCCGTCATCGTATTGTTCGGGCTCGTGACGAGGACGACCCGGTTAATACCGGATGCGACAGCCTCCTCAACGCCGCACTGAATCACCGGACGATCGACGAGAGGAAGCAGCTCCTTGGGCAGCATTTTCGTGGCGGGGAGGATGCGCGTACCGAGGCCAGCGACCGGAAAGACGACAGTTGGAACCGAGGTCTGCACAGTGTGTGATCGTATCTTAGTGGAGCGTTCTCGTGATTCGTAACGTCAGTGGCCACACATGCACGATCGATCGACTGGACGCAGACTAGTCCGGCACCGGTCTAGAATAGTGCGGACGACACGGAAGGAATCGCTGGCCTATGCTCGACCCCGTCTTGCTCCGAGAACATGCTGACGACGTCCGTGCGCGTCTTGACCAGCGCGGTGTCAATCTCCACGAGCACCTTGATTTCCTAATGCGGCTCGATGCGGAGCGGCGGGAGATTCTGCCGATTCTTGAAAACGCCCGACGCTCACGCAAGGAGGTCGGGGGCCAGATCGCGCGCGCGAAGAAGGAAGGACTGTCGGTTGGCGAGCTGCTCAAGGCTGGCCAGGTTCATGGTGAGCAGATCAAGACCCAGAAAGAGAAGCTCGAGCGGATTGAGCGTGAGTGGCGCAAGCTGTTGCTCGCGCTACCCAATCTGCCACACGATAGTGTCCCGGTCGGCAGAACGGAGGCTGAGAACATCGAGTTACGCCGTCACGGTGAATTGCCGACGTTTGATTTCACCCCACAGGCCCACTGGGATCTGGGCCCCGCGCTCGGCATTCTTGATTTCGAGCGTGGCGCGAAGATCGCGCAGTCGCGGTTCACGGTCCTTGTCGGCGCCGGCGCGAGACTCGAACGGGCGTTGATCAACTTCATGCTCGACCTACATACATCGGAACATGGATATACCGAGGTCGAACCACCGTTTCTTGCCAACACGGATGCACTGACGGGGTCCGGCAATTTGCCGAAGTTCGAGGAGGACCTGTTCAAAGTCAGTGGCGACTGGGACCTCTACTTGATTCCGACAGCTGAGGTGCCACTGTGCAACCTGCACCGAGACGAAATCTTGGACGGTGCAACACTCCCGATACGCTATGCGGCGTATACACCATGTTTTCGCAGTGAGGCCGGTTCGTACGGAAAGGATGTCCGAGGACTTATAAGGCAGCATCAATTCGACAAGGTCGAACTGGTGGCGTATGCGACTCCCGAGCAGTCGTACGACATCCATGAAGAGCTGACCGGTCACGCCGAGGAGGTACTCAAGCGTCTGAAACTACCATTCCGAACAGTGGCGCTGTGCACCGGCGACATAGGGTTTGCATCCGCCAAGACCTACGACATCGAGGTCTGGCTGCCGAGTCAACAGACGTATCGTGAGATTTCTTCATGCAGCAATACCGAGGCGTTTCAGGCACGCCGCGCCAATATCAGGTTCCGACGCGAAGGACAAAAAGGAAAGCCGGTGCTTGTGCACACCCTCAATGGCTCGGGCGTGGCCGTAGGGCGTGCATTGATCGCGATCCTGGAGAACTACCAGCAGCCTGATGGGTCGGTAGTGATTCCAGAGATTTTGCGTCCTTACATGCGAGGCCAGGAGATCATCGAGCCTCCGGTTTAGCGCTTGGGTTCAATACGGCGGGTGGCCCGGGGCAGGAGCCCTGCGAACATGGTTTACATCCAGGAGGGATGGCCGAGCGGTTGAAGGCGGCGGTCTTGAAAACCGTTGAACGTGAAAGCGTTCCCTGGGTTCGAATCCCAGTCCCTCCGCCATTTCATTTTCCACCTACGGCTATATCCAGCCAACGCAGCACAATAACTGCCTAAAACACGGGAGGTTTTAGCTACAGTCAGTCTCTGTGTCTCCATGGTTTTCCATGAGAAAGCAGAGAAGTATGAGACCGCGAGTCGTGTCCTGACGGTGTGCCACCAGGTCTGTGACTACGCCCTGTTTTCCGAGCGCATCACACGCAACCCCGCCGCGCCTGATCGAACACCAACTCGCACACCCCCCAATGAACCCCTTAGGGCGCGCCTACAACCGCACGACGAACCTCCCGGCGCGTCGAGCCATGATGCAGAAGTGGACGGACTACCTGGGCCGCTTACGCACCGAAAAGACGGCCTAAGCACCCCTACTGTTTTCCGCGCTACACTGCCAGAGTGCAGACTTTCACGGCTCCCGGTGGACCCCTATGAACATCGCCAAGTTGTCGTTACGACAGTGGCTGAGACTGCACGAAGCCTCGCACTATCTGACGTCGAAGCTAAACTGCGGTCCGTACGGTAGCGAAAACGGCATAAGCGAGCCTGACGTCTTAGAGTTCGCCCTCGCGGGACGCTTCCCGTTGACGCTGAATATTCCACCTGGCGTGAAGGATAAACGGGGCGTGGAACTTGAGGATGGGTACTGGGACTTGCTGATGAAGGGGGAGCGGGGCAAGCCTGGGCGACGGCAGGTCAAACATGAGGTCGACCGAACTGTCCGCGTAGGGGGCATCGATGGGGCCTGGGTGGCGCGAAAGAGTGCAGGGAAAAGAGTCGTGCGCCAACTACAACCAGAGGGAAGGGGTCCAGGAGAGTTGCCCTCGGCGTTCCCTGAGGGGTGCGCCTTGGGTGTGCGAACCAAGGCTCTGAACGACTTCGCCAAGAAGCAGGGCCAGACGCCACCCAAGTCCGCTGATGCTCTCGACAAACCCCTTGGGTCGAGAGAACGGAACACGCTGCTGAAAGTGATCATCGGGCTGGCGCAGCTTGCCAAAGTCAAATTGTCGCACCCTAGCTCGGATGCTGCCTCTTCGAGAATTGAGTCGGAAACCACCGACCTCGGCGTAAGAGTGCCTGAGCGGACGGTGGTGGAAAAACTAAAAGAAGCAGACGACTACCTCCGGTCAGCCGGCAAGCCTCCCAAATGAGTCTAGCGGGATGCTCTGCGGGCAACCGATAGTGAAACGCCGCCGGCCGCACGGTGGTCTATAGGGTCAGATGGGGCAGCGGAGTCTGCCGTGGAGCGTTTATGGCACACAAGACGAACCATTCCTGGAAACGGCAGCGCGCCACGGTTGTGGCCGTCGCCGCGGTCTTGATCGGTAACCTGGGCACCGCGCAGGCTCAGCCCGTCAGCCGTAAATTCGAGTGCAACGCGCCAGCCATCGGCGACGCCATGCCGGACGTCTCCGTGCGTGACCGAGATGGCGCCGATCTCCGCTTGCGGGACCTGCTGAGTGGGCACTACACGGTGCTCATCCTCGGCTGTCTCACGTGACCGCCCTTCATAAACAACGTCTCCCGAGTGGAGACGATCGAGCGCGATTACACGCCGAATGGTGTCCAGTTCTACTACCTCTACAAACAACTCGCGCACCCGGAGTTGAACCACTACATCGACCCCTTCACGCTCGAAGAGCGGTTGATGCACGTGGCCCAGGCTGAGGTGCAGCTGGGGTCACGCATCCCGTGGCTCGCCGACGCGATGACGAACGAGCTGAAACACGCCCTGGGCGACATGCCGAACCCCGAGTTCATCATCGACCCGGACGGACGCGTTGTAGAGCGCCGCGCATGGAGTAACCCCACGGCACTGCGACAGGACCTCGAACGGCTGATCGGTCCCGTGGAAAACCCCACCCGGGTCGCCGATCTAGACCTCGTGACCGCACCGGCCGTGCCGACTGTCGCCAAGGGAATCGTGCCGCGAGTCGAGCTTCCCGGTCGGATGTCCACGCTCAGGATCGAGCCGAGGCTCAAGGATACCGGCTATCCGTTCTATACGAAGCTGCGCGCCGACGTCGACCAGGAGTTCCTACGCATCGGCCACGGCACGCTCTATCTCGGTTTTCACATTGATCCGGTCTACCACATGCACTGGAACAACGAGGCGCCGCCGCTCGAATACGAAATAACGATACCGGATGGCGTGCGAGTCACACCCGCGTCAGCCGCGTTCACTGTCGTGGAGGAGCCGGCCGACGCCGACCCACGCGAGTTTCTCGTCGACATCAGTGCGGATGATCGCGCCGAACCACTCGACCTGCGGGTCACCTACTACGCGTGCGATGACGCGAACACCTTTTGTGTCCCGGTGACGCAGCGCTACGCGGTGCATCTTGAGGTTGACGCCGACGCCGGGCGCGTGTTCGGTGCGAGGCGTGGCGGCCGTGTCCTAGGCGCTATGGCCGAGCGGATGATGATCTGGGATGCAAACAACGACGGTGTCATCACGCGTGACGAGGCGCCCAACGGGATGACGGACCGCTTCGATCAGATTGACACAAATGCGGACGGCATGCTCGACACAGACGAGCTCAAGAACATGCGTCCGGGTGGACGCGGTCGCCAACGGTTCGCGCCGGTGGAGCGTATCAAACGCTTCGACAGCGATGGGGACGGGCGGCTGACACGCGAAGAGCTCCCGCCTCAAATGGCGCGCCTGATCGACCGTTTCGACACAAACGGTGATGACGCGATCGACGCCACCGAACTCGAGACGATGACCGAGCGGATGCGCCAGCGGCAGGAACGCTGAGTGGTTCGAAGCACACCCGCCTGAGTAGCGCCCGTCACCACGGCCCTTTGACCACGGTGGGACAAACAGCGGCAGATTCGGCGCGAGGTCACCTTCACGGCCGGCCGGGCTGCAGACTCAGCGGTTTTACTCGAGCTTGATCAATAGCTTGCCCTGGTTCTCGCCGCGGTACAGCAGCTGCAGTGCGCTCGGCGCCTGCTCGATGCCGTCCAAGACGTGTTTACGACTCACGATCTTTCCTTTCCTGATCCAGTCGGCAAGCTGGGAAACGGCCTCGGGAAACCTGTCTTTGAAGTCGAGCACGACGAATCCGGTTATCCGCGCGCGGGCGACGAGGAGCTGGCGGTGGATGCGCGGGCCGATCGGCAGCGGGTCCCATTCTTGAATGCTTGCCGTACCGCAGACCGTGATCCGCGCGCCGCGCGCCAGATGCCGAAACACGGCGTCACTGATCGGCCCACACGTATTGTCGAAATAGACATCGACTCCACTCGGACAAGCTGCTGCAATCTCGGCGCCGATGTCCGCGGAGTTCTTGTAGTCAATCGCGTGTTCGTAGCCGAATTGTTCCAGGCACTGGCGCACTTTGTCGGGGCCACCGGTAATGCCGACCGTCCGACAGTTCTTGAGCTTGGCGATCTGCCCGACGCAGGAGCCCACAGCGCCGGCCGCTGTCGACACCACCACGGTTTCCCCAGGCTGCGGCGCACATAGATCGAGCAGGCCGAAATAGGCCGTGAGCCCGTTCATGCCCAACACGCCGAGCGCGCGGGACAAGCTGTCCTCGCCAGGAGCCAGCTTCCGCAAAACATTGCTGCCGTCGCTGACAGCAAAGCGCTGCCAGCCGAACGTACCGCTCACGGCGTCGCCAACGGCATAATCCGCATGACGCGATTCGACGACTCGACCGACCGCGATCGCGCGCATAACATCGCCGACCGGTACCGGTGGCAAGTAATTCGGCGCATCGTTGACCCAGCCCCGCTGCGCAGGATCGACGGACAGATAGGCGTTATGCACCAGGAACTCGCCGTCCTGCAGATCGGCGACGGGCCGGTTCACGATGTCAAAAAATTCTGGGCCGGGTACGCCGATCGGTCGTGCGTTCAACACGACGCAGCGGTTCTCACGGGACGACATGCCGAAACATGTTAGCGCACCCGTGTCATACTTATGAGGCTCAGAGGTAACTCACCACGGACGCTTCACCGTGATGGCCGCCGCGACGTGAATGCGTTCGGTGGCTTTCCCGACACTCCTGTCCACCAAGTCCCGCGCAGTTTTAGTTCAGCGAGCTCGACCATTCGTTCCGCCTTGGCCCGCGCTTGCGGGCTTGCGCCGCCGTGCGCTCGACAGACGGCCTGACCTACCATCGAAAACTTTCCGCACAGGGTGCTCCAGCGCGGTTGGTGGCGGCGCATCGGCGAGGGTCACGCCGCGCAATGCTGGTCTCATCCATGGGGTCGGCTTACCGGGCCCTAACAAGCGTCAAAACTGTAGAGGGGTAGCCACAAAAATGGCCACAGTCGTCAGCTACGGCTAGCTGGTGGGGGAGTGTCACTCCAACGCGATGCTTGTGTCGGCGCGACCAAGGTGTCCAGTGCCGCCTTCAGAACTGGTTCGAGAAGCTGAAGCGCCTCGTGCCGACGAAGCGGGATGCTCACCCTGATTACGCGTACCGGTCAGGGTGTCATTACAGGTTCTTAGGTGCTTCCTACCGAAGGATGTCGCTCGCCTCGGCGGCGGCAATGAAGGTGTTTGCATCCTCCTCAAGCATGAAGCGTTCCGCGGTCAGTTCCTTTGTAGCCTTCGTGACCGCCTTTACGAACCCATCGTGGTCCTTGTAGCGCTCCTCGAGCGATTTCCGGGAGTCACCGCTCGCCAGTCGCTCGGCTTTCGTCTTGGCGAAGGGCACGAATGACCCGGAGAGACTGCAGAGATCCGGTGCCCGGAAGCCCGGACGCAAGTTCCAGCCCACGTTGGTCCCGATGGGCGCGCGGGTGAAGATCGTCCGAATGCCGTCGAGCCCGACGCCGTCCTCATCCGGTTTCGGGACCAGAACCGTGTAGCGGGCGCCGAGCGCAGGCGGCAGTTGGGTCTGCACCCCGCCTTTCGAGTCGAAACGGGGGCCAAACTGCAGCATCGTGAGATCATTCAGGACGCTCGGAGGCTTCAGACCTGGGATCGCTGGGAACGCAGCGCGGTACTCGTCCAAGGAGACGAGCGTCTTACGCTGGATGCCTGGATAGTTGCTCTTTGGCGGCTCGATGCCCCGATCCGCCCACTCGTCCATGGCGATCGCGAGTGCCCTCGGGGTTACCGCGGTGGAGGCATTGAGTCCGCCGCCTTGCCTCGGATTTTGGCAGATCCCTGCCCGTCCATCTGGAACCGTTGTCGTAGGAGGGCTCAGCAGACCAGCCGCCGCGATGTGCCCGAAGCCATTTTGGAAGTAGAGCCGCACATTATCCGGAAGCGCGACCTGCTGCCCGCGGCCGTCGACGACGTTGAGTGACGCCTTCCACTGCCAGAACACATTTTCTTCGTCGATCTGGAACACGAAGGGATCGGTCGCTGGTCGCTTGAGGAGGCCATCCAGAATGCCCGAGATCGGGTCGGTCGTGACCGCGAAGGTGAACGGCGCAACCGAGTTCGATGTGAAGTCGTGATGCTGGTCCTGTCCCGAGAAGAAGGTCGGGTGGACGAACTGCACGTTGACGAAGAGGCGATGCGTCGCGGCGGAGTAGATCGTGACCCCATCGAAGACTTTCCGGTGGGACTCGTCCTCGTTGAAGCCGAGGTAGAGGAACTCACGCTGGTACATGCCTGTGGATGAGGTCCCGGAGGAGTAGGCCCGTCGGATGCCGGGACTCACAGCCAGCGGGTTCGGGTTGCCGGCCTCGTCCTGGGCCTGGTAGCGGAGGAACGAGCCCACGTCGCGCGTCACGGCGTAGGCCAGGCCCATCACCTTCGGGTTCTTCGCCGGGTAGATCAACTCGTAGATGCGCTGGGGCCCGATACCGTCGAACACGCAGAGGTCGGTCGTTGACGGGACGAGACTTTCCTGGCCCGTTGGGCATTTCCCAAAGGCCCACCGGTCGGAGGGGATCGCGACGCGGGGAGCGTCGGCATGATCGCGAACCGTCAGTGTCGAGTGAGCGGTGTTCGTGTCGGCGGCTTCGTCAGGATCGAAGTCGATCACCAGCGGCAGCGAGAAGGATGCCGTCTGCTGGAAGCTGAACTCGACGCGCGCCGGGCCAACGATCGGGCTGCCGTCTGGCTGTATGGCCACCGGAAACTTCGGGGACAGCCGGTTGGTGCCGGCCGGCACGTCTCCGTGCCAACCCGCGTCGACGATGGCATAACCCGCCTTCAAGAGGACGTTGTTCGCGCCAACGTCGGCGGCTGTCATGGGATTGCAGGTGGCCATGGGCGGTGGGAAGGCACGGTTACCTAACTCGATGCAGTTCCCGCGGTTGTTGATGCCGTACCAGATCTTGCGATTTCCGCGCGTCATGTCCACGGGTTTCAGGATGAGGAATGGGGCGCTGAACTCCACCATTCCCCGCGCATTGCGCGGTGCCTTGTCGAGGTTGACGATGAGGGCGTTCAACGGGTCCTTCGGGTCCACCTCCATGTAGGCGGTGCCCTTCAGCCGCTCGTAGGGCCCGGCTGTTCCCCACTCCATCCCGCTGGCGAAAGGCAGCCGTTCCTCGACGACGAATCGCACGACCCGCGCTTCGGCCCATGCGCCGAGGAGTAGGGTGAGCGCGACCGTGATCGCCCCGATGGCTCGTGTACGGGAAGTAGCTCTCATGGTCAACCTCCTGGTTCGTAGTTGTAGCAGTGTCAAACGCACGGACTGCTATCAATTAGTACCAAGCAATGTTCTAGCCGAAAAACCAGCGTATCACCGACCCGTCGAGTACCACCACTTCACAGCGTGTCGTACTGGGGGTGGGCACACAAATGGGCACAGTCGTCAGCCACGGCTAGCTAGTAAGGAAGCGTCACTCCAATGAGGTGCTTGTTCTGGCGCAGGCACGCTGTTCATCGCCGACTTCCTGGCGCCGGAACTGATATGTGCGTAACGCCGGCTCATGCTCGCCGTCGTGCTGGCGCTCCAGCCCATGAAGGCGACCTAATTGCGGAACCCGTATTCCAATACCCAGTAGCTCGGGTTTAGATCTGCGAACGGTTCGCGTAGCTTCGCCAGTTCTTGCTCGGGGCCGTGGATCTGCAAATCCGTGAGCTCAACCTTGCCGGAGTCCAGCAGTTCCTTTAAGAGTGTCCCCACATTGTCAAGATGGGCCAGTGCGCCGTCTCCACTTCCGTACCCCTCACGACAATGCAGTTTGTTACCGAAAAATGTGAAGCCGTAGTACAGACAGTCTGATTCGGACTTCGTCAGCTCCACCAATCTTTCAACATACGACCGAACATTATCAAGTTCGCCTTCCTGCACGACGAAGTAGGGTTGAATAGTAACGCATGTGTCAGTGGTCGCCATGAGTTGCTTTTCCTTTAAGTTATTGACGGTTCACAGGTTACCGATTCGTCTCAGGATTCCGATCCTGGATGCGGGTGAAATCGAAACTTGGCAGGTATGTGACTTGGTCGACTATATAGATATTCTGGCCCCCGCCGCGGTTTTTTGATCTGATGTAATCGTTCCAGCGGAGTGGACTTGCCCTCTCCATTCACCCACGGCTCTCCGTCTCGCTCTGTGTGATCACTTTCACAGAGGAACTGTACGCCACGTCATGGTGAGCCTGGTCGGAACTGCCTACACTGACATCGTCGATTACGGATGAGCCGCAGACGGACACAGCAAGGAGCAAAGACGATGACGACCAAGCAGAACGACGCAGCCACGATGACCGAGGAGCAGTTGGACGCGGTATCTGGGGGGCCTCATTACACTGATTGGAACGGGTTCAGGTCGATTTGCAGGAATCGGAGCGCCTCTCTGGTTTCGGCCGAGCCACTTCCTTCCCCTTCCCCTCGGATGGGCCTTAGGGGCAATTACGTAGGCGTCGTGAATGAACCCGGGTCTGTATGGTAGACGTATTCCCGGCTAGCTGGACCCAGTGAACGGTGGGTGCATCCCTCTCCTCCTCCTTGAGGGCCGTGCCCACCTGCCGGGCTTCTCGCCAGGACAGAGACAACTCGCGAGGGAGGCGTTGGCTCGTACCATGAGGTAAGACTGAACCTCGGCACAAATCGCCCCACGAAAAACCGCTCACCGGGGTATCTAAACTCCGTCTGGGCTGGCAATATCCGTGGGCAGCCAGACGGTTTGGGGGTACCACTCTAGGTGGTGAAAGCAGAAGGCATGCATTCGGTGGGACTTAGGTTATCAATGCGACTCCCAGTCCATCCGCCATTATCTTTCCCACCGACATCCAGCACCATCTAGACAACCCGTTAAGAGACCAATAAAAACCTGGCGAAACAGGGCAATGTAACCCACAAAGAGCCCCGTCAGCCTTTGTCCTCGTGATCGTGCGATCGCGCGTGCTCGCCAGCGGGCGAGACCACTCAGCGATATGCTGCGGATCCTGCGATGCATGTCGCAGCGCATGGAGAAGCTGGAGACTGCGTCGTGATGGCCGACTGGTTACTTGCCCCGACGACGGGCGCATAATAGGACGCCACAATGCCATCAGTGACGTTCGGTCCTACCGACGATCGGTCGGTTCAGCAGCTGGAACGGTGCCGTGTCGCCAGCGGTGAAGATGCCCCAAGTGTTCTCTGCGCCGATCATCATCCTGGCTATTCCATGCCCATCGGCGGGGTGTTGG